>Ga0307515_10006842_pt1 | contig 22689 bp, 20 predicted proteins | sample 17_EM_MG_FD_194513 | JGI IMG/M metagenome (GOLD analysis project Ga0307515, IMG submission 194513) | Populus trichocarpa ectomycorrhiza microbial communities from riparian zone in the Pacific Northwest, United States - 17_EM | ecosystem: Host-associated > Plants > Roots > Unclassified | place... | reverse complement strand
ATATTTATATTAATATTTAAGGAAAATTACGGATATAAGCTAAGAATATTATTGTTACTATAATAAGTAAAGAAAACGAGTAGTAAAGCTAAAGAAAGAATAAAGACGTTAATAAACCTTTATATAGACCTTATAGAATTAGTAAAAAAGGTATAAGAAAGAATAAGAAAGTATTATAATACTAAGAGATCTAAGGGACTAGATCTTAAGGAGGGAGATAAAGTATAGCTACTATATAAAAATTTTAAGAGTTGACGACTAAGTAAGAAGTTAGACTATGTTAGACTAGAACCTTTTGAAATTATATAAAAGATTTTACTAGTTATATTTAAGTTAAACCTACTAGCCAGAATAAAGATCTACCCTATATAGTATATTATAATGCTAGAGCTAGTATACGGAAATGTTAAGCCACTAGTCTATAAAGTAGACACGTATAGAGGATAGGAAGAAGATAAATAGTAAGTTTTAAAGATTATTAGTTATAAGGACATTAATAACAAAATATAGTATAAGGTTAAGTAGATAGACTATACTAAGACTACTTAGAAGCTACTAAAGAATTTAAAGAACGCTATAGGAAAGGTATAGGAGTATTAAAAGAGATTAGGTTAGGCAGTATTAAAAAAGAAAGATTACTAAAGAATAAGTTACCTAAGGGGGACCTAGGAAGAGCAGTTACTAAACTACTTAGATCTATTTCCTTCTCTATTAAAGGAGAATCTATTCTTTTATTACTAAGTTCCTATAAACCCTATTTTATAAGTTTTTACTCCTTAAAATAGACCTTCTTACGCACCTTCTTAAGACGGATTAACTAAGTAGACGCTATAAGATAAGACTTAAGGGCCCGTTGCTAAGTATCGGCAGCCTCCTATTTAGCATCCTAAGAATGGCGTAATTTAGTAAGAGTAATAGACAGTTTATTATCTAGCTGAGCAGTAGTAGATTAAATATAAGACCCTAAGATAAATTAATTAGGGAACTAGACGACTATTAAAAGTAATAGGTTACGTATATTTAGTATTAGAGACGAAGTAAACGTTATAGGACGAATAAATATTTGCTTTAGTGCACTCTAAGTAAGAGAATAGTTATTACGAAGATAGGTTCGCTAACGCAACATAAACTAACCCCTTTTTCGAGCAGTAAGAACACGGAGATAGTATAATCTCACTAAGAGATAATATCGCAGCGATAGTGCGAATATAACGAGCGGTTAAGGAAGAAGAAATTGCTTTAGGTATAATAAGCAATAATATTAACCAAATTAATTAGATAGATATTATACCTCTAGTAAAAAACTTAGAAATATTAGGAATCTTTAAGGATAAAGATAAAGAGGAGGGAGATGGTATTACGGACGCTTTAAGTACGATATTACGACTACTTGGGAAAGAGTTAGAAGAAGCTAGTTAGTTAATCTAGGCACGGTCCAGAATGGAGCCGATAAAGCTATATAACGAGGAATGGTAACCAAGGTCACGTGGGATAATCTGTATAATTTATAGGATCTATATAATCCGCGACAGAGTAAATAGAGCACACGTATATCACGTATAAGAAGGATTTCCTAGGAGTATAGTTGTGTATTTAAGGACCCTTAGTCCCTACCTAGATAGTTCCTTCCTTATAGTAATTCTTAGAATATAATTGGAGTTAATCTGTTAGGTAACCACTCCACCAGTTATTATTAAGTTGTTAACTTTTGTACTTGCATTTCCTATATACCTAGCCCAATAATAGGACCTACTGTAGTTCCTGCTACAAGGTTCCGTTATAAATTCCATCACGAGATTTAAAACCTTCTAGCCACCCAATTAACCAGCTAGGCTCTTATAACTTAGCTAAAGCAGGTATACGATTCCATAATTAGGATACGGTAGTGCGAATAAGGTCGCCCGTAATAGAAATACAAGAGATCTACAGGCGTTAGTGCTACTTAAAGTAAGCCTCTTCTAAGAGAGGTTGCTCAGCGTCTCTTTCTACTCGCATACACCTTACCTACAACGAATTTTAACTAAATTAAGGTAGTTATACTTATTGCTAAGTATTTTAGATATTAAGGATTAATTAAACTTATAGCGGAAGGTATTGGTAGCCTATATTGCAAGTTGTTTTTATATAAGGTGTAGTTATTCAAGGTAGTAGGTACGGATTTTTTGGCACTTATAGTTGGAAATACCGTAACGGCAACGTCTGTTAAGATTTTAATGTCTTACTATATTAAATAAAATAGAATTAAGTATGGAGAGTAAGATCTAAAGGTGGTTTTAATGAAATTTAATCATTATAGGATAGATTTTAATGGCTGATCTAGCGGTAAGGAAAGCCTAAATCTACTTAATAAAATACTGGCTATATCGATTTTGGTGTAGAGAACTTAATGATATCGTAAAAAGTCAGATTATCGTAAAATACACCAAATTTTTTTTTATTAAGGCTTATAGATCGTAATATAGAGTATATCGTTGTAACCAGATATCGTACTAAAGAGTTTTGACTGTATTAACTTTAACGAAACTAATCTACCCTCCTATAATACCTATCGACATAAAAATTACACCAAATTATAGAGAAAAGCCTACTCTATAAGTTATGAGATGTTTAGCTCCTTATACGCGCGCAACGTTAAGAGGAATTTGTCGCCGTAGAGGCCCTAATTCTACCTATACTACCGAGCCGCGTAGTAAACACGCTTACGCCACGCCGCTAGCCCTCTCTACAACCAGCGGATATTCTATCTACTATATACCTATTTAATTTATTTACTTTACAGCCCTTTACAGGTTATGGTGTAGGTCCTAATAGAGTTACAAGCTCTGCGTCTGCGTAGAGCTGTGGAGCTTTGCGAGAGCTCTGCGGAACGAAGCTCAGGGGAAGACCTGCACGGAGCTCTGCACGGAGCTCTACCAAAGCTCTACAAAAGCTCTGCACGAAGCTCCGCACGAAGCTCTGTAAAAGCTCTGCTCGAAGCTCTGCTCGAAGCTCTGCTCGAAGCTCTACTCGAAGCTCTGCTCAGCTCTACTCGAAGCTCTACTCGAAGCTCTGCTCGAAGCTCTACTCGGAGCTCTGCACGAAGCTCTGCACGAAGCTCTGCATGAAGCTCCGCTCGAAGCTCTGCTCGAAGCTCTGCTCGAAGCTCTGCTCAAAGTTCGAAGCTCTGCCCGAAGCTCTGCCCGAAGCCCTATATAGAGCTCCAAAGCTCTACTAACACGCAGCACTAATATACTAGGAAGGTTCTACAATCGCCCGTACGAACGCCCGTACGAACGCCTGTACAATCGTCTCTACAAACGTCTCTGCAATTGATCTCCCGTACGAACGTCTGCACGTCTGCACATCTATACGTCTGCACGCCTGCACGGAGCTCTGCACGAAGGTCTGCACGAAGGAATGTGCGAAGGTCTGCACGAAGGTCTATTAAGGCTCTGCACGAGGCTCTACACGAGGCTCTACCCAAAGCTTACCCCCTAGTAGTAGCAGAGGCTCTCCGGGCTAAGGGAGGATATTTTTAAGGAAGGACCTAACTATAACACCTACTAGGTGTTGTAATAGCTTTAAGTAGTAGATATCTATATATCTGTATAGTTTTGTCTATATTAGTAGACTATTTAATAAGATATAATATGTGCTTACGCTTTTAATAACGCGTTTTTTAACTTTAATAAAATTAATGTTAGGACTAGGCAATAGCCATATTATAAAATCTATACTATCTAGTAGTACTAAGCCTTAAAAATAATGTATTAACTTTTGGTAATAATAGCGCGTTATGAAAATAAATAAATTAGATATCTATAATCTCTATTTATTGGATTTTGCTTACGTTTTTAACAAATCTCGCCAAAGGCTCTCACGTGATTTTGCAATTCGGAAGACGGCGTAGGTTATTCCGATGCTAGCTAAAAAATCGCGTCTGAGCTCGCTGAGGTAAAGCAACCAATGAAAAAGCGCCAAGGCCTTAAGAAGAATATATAATAGACGGCGTTAAAGGGCTAGCGCGCAATTTCTCCGGGTCTGATTTATGAGATACCGCCAAGAAAATTAATCACGTGACTCACCGCTGTCGCGAATAACAACACCTTAAGCCCATACGTGAACATGTCGTCGAACCTATCTTTAATCATGGATATCAAGTCTCTTATAAACCCAACACCCTCTTCGCGCCTTCCAACGCCACCTTCATCCATTCCAAAGACTATTCGCAAGCGCAAGCGCCACGACCCCATCCCAGCCTGGGCCGTCCGAGAAGACACCTCCCGCCGAGAGGTAGTTCCCCATGTTCAAGCCCAAGTTGCAGCCCAAGCTCAACCCCCGGCTCAACTCCAAGCTCAACCTCAAACCCGAGCTGATTGGGAACCTTCTATCACCAACGACAAACCATACGATGAAATCACTCGCCTTGTATGCGACTTCTTATGGGAGAATGTCGTGAACAATGAGATGCTGCGGCAGGCTGTCGCCGAAGGTCAAGGTACTCAGGTGGAGATTGAAGCCAAATGGGGACAGATTCTGGATAGGGTTACAAAGGACCGCATCGCCGGAATACATGAGTCCGAGTGCGTTGTCCGAAGAGGCGATTTGGAGAACACCAAGTTTGAGAGCACCATGTCGGAAGAGCAACACAAGAGGATGAATATTTTCCTCAACGGCTGTGTTGTTAGAGCGAAGTCGAATGCTGCTGTCGCACCAAAAGCCAGCCGCGCTCCCCTGGACTATAAACACGTTAGACGGACAGACTCCTTCTATGAGCTGAATCAGGCCGGCTTTGACTTGCTTGCGCCTACAACCAGAGCATCCTTCAATCGCCATCCAGACAAAAAGTCCGCATCACGCGCGATACAAGCACCGGCCAGGTTCTTGAGAAAATCATCAAGCACCGAGTCATCAACTTGGAAATCAGCTCACCTCAAACGGAATGGGATTACCGGATCAGCGTGAACCTAGAAATCAACTATCCGGGACCTCTGGACGACTTGGTGGAATCAATGGAACGCGGGAGGAGTTACACGCGAAGGAAGGACCGAATGTGCTATTCGCATCTACAGGCCTATCGAATCGACTTGACCCAAGTTACGAACCCCGAAGGGGAGAAGAACCACGAGCTAGAGATTGAGTTGGACGCCGCAAAACTCATCGGGGAAGCGGAAAGGATACACCACAATGCCCCGAGCATGTACGAAGAGATCGTTGGAGGCATGGTGAACAATCTTAGAGTTCTATCGCGAGCCATTCGTCAACACTAAGCTTTTTTTTATTGTATTATACTTTAGGGATTTCATGGGGTGTCGCAATGGGTTTTAAAGCATAGGGCAACATGTCTGCAATGTACCTGGATGGAGTTTTCGGTTTCTTTTACGAAAAGGCTACTGGTTATGGGAGATACCCTGAGGACATCTAGCGGCTTTTTGTACTATAGTCCCAACGCATAGCCTCGGGCAGGTCAGGGGACAAACGAAGAAGACGGACTTTTAATACATTTTATGGAGCATGAAGCGATCTAGTTGCGGAGGTGCGGTGTTGGGAAATAGTCGCATGCGCGGAGCGAGACTTCTTGTGACTTCCCCTCTCGTGGTTATACAGCACTCGCCACTAGACTAACAGGTGAGCGAATAGTTGATACAGATTCAAAAAGTGAGGCTGGACGGGAGCTAGTTCGGCCAGCGAATGCATCACCCAAATGTTGCAAGGCCCACAAGCATGTCCTTGGACAGCCAGTCGGTTTGCTGCAGCTTTAAGCTCGCCTGAGGTAATCCCAGCGGTGCCAGATATGGCGATACCTTGACAATGTTGCCAAATTCAGAAAGAGTGTTGACAGCTTTCGAGGCAACCACTAGGGTTAATATAAGTGCAGACAGATTCGACAACATTCGCCAGCCTTAGTGAAGCTAACTATTTATGAAACAGAGGCGGTGCTGATGTGCTTCCCCCCGGTCACATGTCGGTCTTGGCTCGGCGTTTGGGGAACTGAGCTCATCGCGTGTTGACGACTTGCCCTGAGTGCCTACAGCTCCGAATCACCAACATCGGCTCATCGCCATCTCCATCTCCTGCACACCTTTTTTCTTGACTTTCCTTCATCGCGCGAGGTTCGCCCAGTCCACTCGCCCCCGACTCCCCGATTTATCATCCGGACCTATCCCGATCTTAGCAAGCCCGCTGTCAGGCGCCACGTTACGAGCACCAGCTCCATCTGCTTCCATCAACAGCCGTTTCCTTCAACTTCTTTCTTCATCTCGCAATAGCATACCTTTCAACATACACGCCTGCATCTTCCAAAAACCTCATCGGAATGGTTGGCCTCACATCCGCCGCCGGGGTGGTCGGCTTCCTTTCAGAACCTGACCCTTCCCTGCGGTCTTTTGCCCTGCATCGTTTGAACGAAAACATCGACTTATTATGGCCGGAAGTTGCTGGTTCAGTCAGTCAAATGTATGATAACACCTATCTCTCCTTTTCAACCCGTTCCTTGCCAGTTCTACGCTGTCTGCCTGAAAACCCGGTGGAAGCCAGATGAAAGGGACAAGGGGCTTTTCAGAGTCTGGTGTTTCCGAGACTGTACTGATGCTTTTCTTCGCATAGTGAGGCTCTATATGAGGATGACTCGTTCCCAGAACGCGAGCTTGCCGCTCTAGTCGCAGCGAAAGTCTACTACCAGTTACAGGAGTACAACGAGAGCATGATCTTTGCGCTTGGAGCTGGCAAGCTCTTCGATTTACATCATCCAGGAGAGTTTGAAGAAACTATTCTTGGTAAGTCTTCGAGATCTGAACACAATCAAAGACTCCCGGAGGGAGTTGACGCCGCAAACGTCATCGTCGGAGGGTAGAAAATGAGCCTTACCAATTTGTCGCGAGACTCAAGGAAAAAGTCGCTGACACTCGTTCTTTTGTAGCAAAATGTCTAGATACATATATTGCTCTTTCTGCTATGCACAACCCTCCAACGCCAGCAAGTACTGCAAACCAACCACCGCCTCAACTCACAACGTCATTTTCAACCAGCGCAAATGGAGTTGCCAGCACATCAGCGAGCATGACATCACCAACAACGCCGTTCTCCCAGTCAACTCTACCTTCCAAGTCACTCCTTTCGCGACAAGATTCTTCTACTTTCGATCCCTCTATTCCCGGTGGTGGTAATGCGGGCGTGGTCGGCGCACATCCATCACCTTTAGCATTACAGAGAAGCGTACAGAAGAACCTACAAGCCATTATTAGGCGAATTTTTGAGAGCTGTTACGAAGTTGGAGCTTATCGGCAAGTTGTAGGTATTGCCATTGAAGCCCGAAATCTCGAAGTGCTTCGGGAAGCTTTCCTTCGAGCAAGTCAAGATGAAAAGAAACAGGGCAAAAAGGCCGCAAGTGGTGCACCCAGCAAGAGTGAAGAGCTCATGGAGTATGTGCTAGACATTTGCATGAATGTAGTCCAGGAACGGGGACTCAGAAATGAGGTATTGTCTCAGAGCTCCATTCAAGAATGAGCTATACTAATTGTTGTTTAGATACTTCGGCTCATTCTCGACTTGCTCAACGATATTCCTAACCCAGATTACTTTTCAATAGCGAAATGCGTTGTTTACCTCAACCAACACTCTATGGCCTCTAACCTTCTGCGCCAGCTAGTCCAACGAGGGGATGGCCGATCACTCGCCATTGCATATCAAACCTCGTTTGACCTATACGAGAATGGGACTCAGGAGTTTTTGTCGAAGGTGATGGAAGAGCTCCCTGAGACAGAGGAGGAGAATCAAGAGGGCAAACCAACGGCGAATGGGGACATATCGCACCAACCTCGTGCCGAAGATGCCCGGGAGACAGATGGATTGCTCTCAGATGTAGACAACCACAATGGGGCACCAACAATATCCACAGTGGTGTCGCGGACAAAGCAGAAGCCGCTAACGGAGGAAGAGCGCAAGGCATTCACTTCCGTTCGTCATATTCTCCGAGGCACCAAGAGTATCGAGCTCAACCTTGAGTTTCTTTACCGAAATAACCATGCAGACCGCAATATTTTAAACAAGATCAGGGACAGCTTAGAGGCGAGAAATTCAATATTTCACACTGGAGTAACATTTGCCAATGCTTTCATGAACTCCGGAACTACGAATGACAGCTTCTTCAGAGAAAACCTGGAGTGGCTTGGGAAAGCTGTAAATTGGTCGAAGTTCACAGCAACAGCAGCCCTGGGAGTTATCCACAGGGGTAACATTACCCAAGGCCAGAAGCTCCTGGAGCCATACCTTCCCAAAGAGACTAACGTTGCTGGATCCCATTATAGCCAAGGCGGTTCCCTGTACGCTCTCGGCATGATATACTGCAATCATGGCACTCACGTTCTGGACTATCTACTACAACAGTTCCAGAATGCGTCGGAAGAGGTGGTTCAACATGGCGGAGCTCTTGGCCTTGGTGTTGCTGGTATGGCAACTGGCTCGGAAGACATCTTTGATGCATTCAAGAGTGTCCTGTACACCGACTCAGCCATCAACGGTGAAGCCGTGGGATTGTCCATGGGCCTCGTCATGTTAGGCACTGGAAATATCAAGGCCCTGGAAGATATGATCCAGTATGCTCACGACACTCAGCATGAAAAGATTGTGCGTGGCCTTGCCATGGGTATGGCGCTCATCATGTACGCTCGTCAAGAGGCAGCAGATGAGCTCATCAACGGTTTACTAGAAGATCCCGATCCTACGCTAAGGTATGGTGGTATTATGACCATCGCACTAGCATACTGCGGAACCGGGAGCAACAAAGCAGTCCGAAGACTTCTCCACATCGCTGTGAGCGATGTCAATGATGACGTTCGCAGAGTGGCTGTGATGAGTTTAGGATTCGTTCTGTTCAGGAAGCCAGGCAGCGTGCCTCGCATGGTTGAGCTCCTTGCTGAGTCTTATAATCCCCACGTCAGGTATGGTGCCACCATGGCCCTTGGTATCGCTTGTGCAGGCACTGGCCTTGATGAGGCCATCGATCTACTGGAGCCCATGATGAAAGACTCGACCGATTTCGTTCGACAGGGTGCGTTGATATCACTTTCGATGATTATGGTTCAGCAGAACGAGGCAATGAATCCAAAGGTTGGAACTATCCGAAAGACCCTGCAAAAAATCATTGGAGACCGCCATGAGGATGCCATTGCCAAATTTGGCTGCGCTCTCGCCCTTGGAATTATTGATGCAGGCGGTCGCAACTGCACGATTGGGCTTCAGACGCAAACTGGTAACCTTAACATGACGGCAATCGTCGGTATGGCTGTGTTCACACAGTACTGGTATTGGTTCCCTCTTACGCATTTCTTGTCACTAAGTTTCACACCCACGGCCATTATTGGAGTTGATCAAGATCTGGAAATCCCGTCTTTCAAACTTCACAGTAACACACGACCAAGCATGTTCGACTACCCACCGGAGCAAGAGATAAAAGCGGAAGAGGCTCCGGAAAAAGTTAAGACTGCGGTTCTTTCCACAACAGCTCAAGCCAAGCGTCGAAAACTGGTCAAGGCTCGGCAGCAACGACGTGAAAGTATGGACATTGATCAAACGCCTACCACACCCAAAATCTCTTCAGCTGATGAAGATAAGATGGATACAGATGAGGATCAGACCAAGCAAAAGGATGAGAAATCGGGTGCGGAGAAGTCGGAGGGTGAGAAGGAGGGCACACCATCTGCCGAGTCTTCAAAGAAGAAGATCGAGAAAGAGAAGGTTGGCTACGATTTAGAGAATATGTCTCGTGTTCTCCCCACTCAGGTTAAATACATTAGCTTCCCCGAGGAGCGATATGTACCTGTCAAGATGGTGAGCTTCATTGCCATTCAACTCGTAGCACAGTTTAGCTAACATATTCTAGCCAACTGGCGGTGTGATTCTGTTGATAGATGCTCAACCTTCGGAGCCAAAAACTCTTCTCGAGCTGAAAGTTAGGAAGACAGCACCTGCACCAGCACCTGGAGCACCTGGACAGTCTCTTGCAGACCGGGTCACGGATGCCTATGCCGAGAGAGATGCACAAGCCGCAGGCGCAGCAACAGGCGGGGCGGCCGAAGCTGCGGGTGTTCTGAACGCCGTAGACGAAGATGAAGAGGGAAGTGAGGAGGCAGACGTGCCGAGAGACTTTGATTATATGACGGATGGGGAGGGGGATGAATGAGGACTTTGATAGGAGAGGAGGATTTTTGTAATATCAACTTTAGCCTTCAAGAGCCGTGGATTACTACGTGCATTAATCCAGGCGCCATGGAGGCGAGAGCGGCTGCATATCAGCTCGTTTAGACTTACTTAGCATTGTATAATAACAATTGAGTCCAGTGGATAATTTAGTGGAGTGCTGTTAGGAAAACGAGGCTGGATTATGTTGAATCTGCGAACAGTTCTAGAGTGAATGCTACTATGCTGATATATGTGATACGCTGCTTCTGCTATGTCGTAAGCTACTCATTATTCTATATATCTAATACCCATTAAAAATATTTCGTACCCTAGGATGCACCCTAATTATCAGCGCCTACCCAATATATGCCGCACAAATACAGATTAAAAGATCTCCTAATGAGATCAGTGTTGCATGTCGGGGGTTTTGCGGTTGCCGTAATTTTGCCTGTCAACCTCCACCAATGCCACCTTCAGTAGAAAAGATGAACGGGACAATTGACAAGCAATGATTCTTCGAGCTCCTATACTACGACTACCTCCCTCGATAGACGCCAGTCGTGTATGCGTACGATGCTTGAGGAAATTGTCCCGTACAACACCATCCACGAGGCGGCCTTTTTCCTCTCCGACTGAGGCATCGATAACAGCGAGTAGTCGGAATGCCTTCAAGAAGGACTATTTTTGGGCCAATGGCATACTTAAGGAAACCCTTGGGCAATCCAAACGGGGGCTACAAAACCCACCCTTTCATTCGAAGGAAGCTACCGTAAATACCACAACAGCATCACTTCCTGCCACAGAAGCAAGCCATGAAGCGGGATCACCTCATTCACCCAATCCCGCTCACAAAGAGCTCCCCCACCGGCGGAGGAAACGGCTACGAGAACAGAGCTCCGAGTCTCAAGAGGAGAGCTATCCTATCGCTCCAGACGCTTCTTCCCGGCTAACTACACTCTCGTCGAGTCTTCCAATCCACTCCTTCCGACGCCGCCTGACAACCTACCTTTCCCTTGCAAAACCACGACTCAGCTTCCTCATTGTCCTTACGACTACATCAGCATACTCCCTCTACCCTGTGCCCGCCCTTCTCGCACCTACAGCCACAGCCGCCCCATCTCTCTCCACCCTAACCCTCCTCTTCCTCACAACCGGCACAGCACTATGCTGCTCATCGGCCAATGCCCTCAACATGCTCCTCGAGCCCGCCCACGACGCCAAAATGAGCCGCACACGCAACCGGCCACTCGTCCGAAAGCTGATCAGCCCAACCGGCGCCCTTGTCTTCGCCATCGCCTGCGGCACCGTCGGCGTCGCGGCACTCTACTACGGCGTCAACCCCACGACTGCCTTCCTAGGCGCGGTGAACATCGGGCTGTACGCCGGCATCTACACGCCGCTCAAGCGGGTCTCAGTCATCAACACGTGGGTCGGCGCGCTGGTCGGCGGCATCCCGCCGCTGATGGGCTGGACGGCAGCCGCGGGACAGTGCGCGCACGAGGGCACCTGGCGCGAGCTGCTATTCGGAGAGGGCTCGGCTGGCGGCTGGCTCTGCGCGGCGCTGCTGTTTGCGTGGCAGTTCCCGCATTTTAATGCGCTGAGCTGGGCGATTCGCGACGAGTATAAGCATGCGGGCTATCGCATGCTGTGCTGGACCAACCCGGCGCATAATGGGCGCGTCGCGCTGCGATACGCGCTGCTCATGTTCCCGGTGTGCTTTGGGCTCGCGTATGTGGGGGTCACGGATTGGGGGTTTGTGGTGACAAGTAGTGTGGTGAACGGATGGATGGTCTGGCGCGCGGTGCAGTTTTGGCGCGAGAAGGGACATAAGGGCACAGCGAGGGGACTGTTTTGGGCCAGTGTGTGGCATCTACCCATTGTAATGGTGCTAGCAATGGCGCAAAAGAAGGGGCTGTGGGAGAGGGTTTGGAGGGCTGTGATGGGGGCACCGGAGGAGGATGAGGGGTTTTATGGGGAGGAAGAGGAGGAGGATGAAGAGGAGGAGAAGCGTAAGGTCTCAGTACGTGAGAAGGTGGCGGCCTGATTTGTATGCTGGCTGTACGAATATCGAGGTGTGGTGTCGTTCTTTTGTCTCTGTATAAGCTATATGACGGGTGTTTTTCTGACTGGTGGTGGATATCATGACTAGCTCTAAAGCTACAATCTTTACTAAATGTACAAATGTATCATAACTTCTTTTCGATTCATTGTCGGGAGCGCGGCGCTATGATTGGTGTTTGCTAAAATGACCTCGGACGCTCTTTGATAGGCCTGTTATGGATTCTCATATGATGTGCATCATGATTCGGTCTACGACGCCAGCACAGCCTTGCCAAGCATGCAGTCAGCCCAGAACAACCGCGCCTTCCCCGCCCAGGCTGAAATACAAATAATATATTAACCTCGCGAAATATCTTCCGGATTTCAATAAAAATCCACAGCTTTCCGCGGCCTCAGGGATGGACCCTCTGAGCGCTCCCAGCTTGGCCGCTTGCATTGCCCCATTCATCGACTTCGGCTCAAAACTTGTCTCATAAATCAGATCCCCGGTGGATCGTTGGTACGTGCACTACTTGCACGTGTGGGCATACTGCTCCTTATCACTAACGAAATTCTCCATTATGGGCGCCATTTAACATCCAGACTCTTAAATTACTGACAAGGGAGGTGACTTCCTCTACATTACTATGGACAATGACCGGGTTAGGAGTACAATAATCGGAATCCAAGGCACCAGTCTCCAGGCCAAAAACAAAATGTCCTTCCACATAGATCTAACTGGGGTGCGGACCATCCGATTGCCATTCGCTCCAAGGAGCCCTCACGAGAAGGTACCCTTGAAGCCACAATTGACATTATGGCGAACTTTTGCGGGAAAATTTTCACGACACTCAAACTAGTCTACAAGCTTGCTTTGTGAATGTGCGGTAGAACCCTTCATACGAGATAATTTTCCACGTGAATTTCAAATTTCAGCGGCTCTACATGTCTTCACGCGTGCCAGGCTTCGTCAGCCGTTTCCACAGCGTAGACGGGGACGGTCGCGGCCGCCTCCGCTCTCCTTCCTCCGCTAGTCGCCGATAGGAATCATTGGTGTTTTCCGAAACCTTCGAGAAATGCGATCCGTCTCCGGTGAACTCAGAGCATGTATCGATGCTGCAATCTTCATGAAGAGATGAGATGGGTGATGCAACCGAGTGTCTACCCGGTGGTGCGGGGTTGCTAGCGCCCACAGGGTCACGACACATGCTTGGTCGATTTGATGGCCCAGGGATGGATGACGGTGGGTCAAGAGGACGTCTCTGGCGCTGCTGGTACTTTCTTGGCGGTGCAGAGCCGGGAGCTATAGGAAGAGTCCCTCCTGCCGGAGCTCCTATAAAGGGCTCCACAGGAACGTTTCCGTCTGTGGAACGTTGCCTTCCAGAACTACGTTCAACAGTTTCCTTTGATCTTCGCAGCTGTCGCTTCGTTTCCTTTTGTGAAGATTTAGTTGGTTGTGATCGCCGCCGGCTAGATCTGTCCTGCTCACAAGGTGTTTGCTGGTGACGACTTTCGTGTTGGTCTTGGCTCTTCGCACCTTCAGGTTCAGGCTGTTGCCGTTCAGTTCTACGCGGAGGCCCCTTTCTAGCTAATTCGTCCGATGGGACTCTGTCTAATGGAATGCTTCGAGAGACTGGCTCAGGAGCTGCTAATTCTGCTGGTGTAATTGATCCCTGCAAGGGCTCCTGCCTAGGTTCTTCCTGTCTTCTTCGTATATTTCCCCGAGGATGCGTGTCGCGTCTTTCAATGTTAGGCCGTGATATTCTAGCACCGAAGCTTTCCGCTGGCAATTCAGTCACAGGGTTCGTGATCGGCGACGGGATGCCATGCCGCTGCGGCTGTGCCCGACGGCTGTCCCCACCATCTCTCTGAATCTGAGCTGGATCTGAGATATTGCGACGGGGATCCTGGATAGGTTGATTCCTTCGATTGAAATTGCCTTTGGATTCGGCTGGCACCCCATACCAGCGGTCTTTATTCTTTCGGGCATCAATATTATTACCATCGAGCTCACTTGGAGACATTGGAGTAGGTACTGTAACCGATTAGAGTCATCTTCTAGATAAGGATGTCATCAGGGCTTGCTTTTCACGGACTCCTCCATCATCAGATATCTAGGAAACCCGCTGATTGGAGTTTGTTTGGCGATGAGTTTGAGTTCATTAGATGCAGATAGATGATGGTTTCAGCAGATTTTTTCAATACTCGAACGTTGGGAATAGATACTTCAAATGTTGCATGATCTCTCATCCTGCTCACCATTCTGGGTGTAATTTCAATCTCAACGTCTGAGTCAGCAGCTGGCCCGTACACGGTGACTCAATTGGAGATGCATTCGATACTCACCTTAGTTGTTTGCCTTTGGGCTGCAACCTCTTCGATCTCGAAATAGGGCTGGAAATCGTGGGTTTGTTGAAGACGTAGGAATTCGCCTAGTGCGCGGACATAGTTTGAACCATCCTCAAACCTACAGCAGATTTGACCTGTAAATGTTAGAGAATGTGGTGCATAGCCTTGAAATAAACGTACCTGAACAATAATAATTGGCCTCTTGCTCATTTCTTGGCACCGAAGTTCGCTCGAAATAGAAGGAACTCGCAACCAAAGTATGAACTATCCGCTGAACGAGTTTCACGTTTTCGGGTGTCCTTAGAGTCCTTCTTATGTCATTTTGAAGGTTTGTAATTTCGCCTTTGGCATCTAATGCAGGAGGGTCGTGTCCGATATTGGGGTTAAGGCGAATGTACCGTAGCCCATCAGTGTCTTCAAAGCCATCATCAATGGCATCGTAATAGAACTCTTTCCAAGCAACCTCAGCGTTAAGAACGTTGTCGAATCGGTTATGCTGTGGCCTGGTTAGCCTGGTGTGTCCCGACTTTCTTGCCTCCGCTCAATAAAATGTGTAAGAAGAAAGGCCGAGGAACCGTTTGCAATCTCGAAACGAGACTGTTGCTTTCATATCACGTACCATCACTTTGAATATCTGCCTGATGTTGGGAAAAACGGACCATCCAACTCCTTGACTTTTTGATTCGTCTGGTCGATCCCTGCGGTGTCGTCTAGTGTTTTAGGGAAGGTCAGCCGTTTGATTAATCCAGAAAGTAGACGTCCAAATGGCAATGAACTACGCACAAACCCACCTATGCTTGGACCTAGAATCTCTCTCAGGTAAATCTCTCCGGATGGCGTCTTCGTTTTGGCCTGTTCCTATGGAGAGTAATATGTCGGGATGCTTGCCCGCCACTTCAGGCCAGAGCAATTTGCGTTCTCGCTGGATGATCTTCACAGGATTGTTGTTGTAGAGAGCACCATCAAGATAAGTCCGATTGCTCGATTTGTGCTCAAAAGGTTTGAAATAGGTGGGGGCGGCGGAGGTAGCGGCAGCAGCCTCCCACACCTTTAATTCCAGATTAGGATTGTCAGGGCGCAGGAATTCGTGGGTTGTTTTTCGTCTTCTATTCTTGGTCCGATCTATACGCCTGTAGTTGGCGAGGACTATTGCTTTCCTTCCAGCTTCATCAGTCGCCGTAACAGCTACCTTGGGCCCATAGCCTGTGCTGTCAGCGCGACGAGCACCAAAAAGATTAGCGCGTCCAAAATTGCTCTGTAGCACGGAATGGAAAGGCTTGGTTCTGTATTTACTGGCGTGCCTCCAGGCCGCAATTTGTCTGATCCCAGGAATCCCAAGCCAATCTCGGGGGCTGAACGCTTCATCGCAAATGGACCTGAACCGAATGATGCATTCCCTGAGATCCCAATTCATGACTCCAAATGCAAGCGAGATTATTCCGCCAGTGCTTGGATAGGTGTCAACTAAGTACATCATAGTTTACGTTTTAGTCCTACCTGGTTCCCACGATCAAATCAAAGAAGGCTTGTATAGGTATTTGGTCCTGGAACTCCCTCTGGATGGTTCGAAGAATCTCGAGTTCCACAATACCGCGGATGCCACCACTAGTAGACTATCAGTGAGTACAGAAACACTCTCGTCACATTGTGCATTGAATAAATCTCACCCATCTAAGCAGAGTAATCGTACTCCCGCATAGTCAGGCTTGAATCTGATGACGCAAGGAGACGGCCAATGCATTCGCGTCTCATCGGGATGCATAGGACAGCTGTCTAACTTCACGACAAACCTACTGTCCTTGTTGTTGTCGTTGAGTTTACCATAAGACTTGACACAGGCGGTGCAGAGGACATGGCCACAGGGTAAGCAATGTTGCGGAGTCTGCATTAGGCAACAGAAGCACGTGGAATGACTTAGGACACGGCCAGCGGATCCTATACTATCGTAAAGTTCAGTCATCAGGCGACTGTGGATTTTCAGAAGGTGTTGTTCCTCTGAAACCTCTCGAGGTCCGCTTTCCTGTTGAATCCGGAGCTGGTTGTGTATCTCCGCCAGGTCGCCCTTGAGAAGGTCAATCCAGATATAGCAGTAATCATCATAATAGAAGTCAGACTCAAATTGGCCAGCATGGATGACCTTTCCCTTATCATTTTGATGTCCTTTCCAGTCATGCGTAGACAAAGCACTGACACAACGGTCTCCTTTCTTACCTCGGTACTGGCAAATGGAATACTTCCAGCAGTACTCTTCCAGAGCATATAAGAAGAAGTCCTCATATTCTGCGAAGAGATCTTCCGGAAGACCTGTAACTCTTTAGTCTCCACAATCGCCTATGAGGTTCGGTCTCCTACCTTTTCTGTGTCGAACAAAATCAAGAAGTACACTCGAAGCTAATACGGGACTTAGACGCTGGAAAATCCATGAGTTTCTGTCTGCCTTCGTGTGCGCTTGGATGCATATTGCCAATTGCAGAATGTGGCCACCAAAATCGTCGGGGATGGGATTGTGCCGAAGAGATACTTGCACGAAATTGAAAGGACGGTTAAGTGTGCCTGAAAAGTGATCGAAGGCTGCCTGAAGGTATAAACTGAGTTCGTCTGAGCTGGAAAGCATTCTAGCCTTGCGTTTTGTCAAGAACGACTCGTTGCAGCGGTCGCTGATTGTGCGACGAAGTTTCGAGATCTGATTGCTTAACAAGGTATACCTTCCTTGTATAGGTATTCGGACGACGCTGAAGGATGAATAGTAACAACGTATGAGATCAAGGACCGAGTCAATAATCCTTCCCTTCGCACGCCAGCTTTGAGCCAAACGATAGAAGTCAGGAACCCCATTTACTGGGTCTAGACTGCCCCTTACAGATCTCAACAGGCTACTCGTAGCGACACCCACTTCCCATTCCTGACCGTCGATACCTACATTAGTTGCGTTAACAGCAATAATGGCATGAGGCAGAGTTGGTTGATTGACAGATTTCTCGAGAGAAGTGGAGCCCCAATCTAGGAGCCGACGGAGCACATCCGATTGAAATGTACTGTAAACTATGAGCACGACTGATGCACCCCATCGAAACACTTCAAAACATCAATGATTCGGGAGCATGCTCACTTACTTGGCATTTCTAAGCACGAAAACGACGACGTCGGAGAAAGTGTATAGGATCCGCGGATAAAGCTCCGAGACGATAAACTCTCTAGTGCGCGTTCTCGCTGTATTTGCCCATTCCAAAGTTCTTTTTCGGCCTGGAGTTAGCCGTGCCAAAGATTGTTCCTCGTCGATATTCTGGTTCCTCCTACTAGCGACGGCTTGTGGCAGCTCTTCCCCTGCACCAAGGCCCTCGCAGTCCGCATACAGAACGGGAGCATGAGAGAAGTATGTGTCCGGGTCAGCGTAGAGGTGTACATCCGCTGAGGTGGCTAGGCCGACGTGCTGTCCACATCCTACTACCGGGGAGGGAAAGGAGGATCGGGAATGGTAGATCTCGTCGGCATCATGGTCAATAAGCATTTTAACCAACGTGCTTTTGCCTGCATCTGTAATATCATTGTTAGCAGACTATTCAAATTTTATCACTAGGTTAACTACGTACTTGTCTGGCCTATGAAAGACACGAGTTGCGGAGTTCTCAATGCATTGCTATCGGGGACATGGCTCATGAGGTTGGCGTAAACGTTGTAGTCGGTGAAATATGGTGCTCCGTCCATGTTTTTGGTGATACCTGAGAGAAATGGTCAATCCACCAACACATGCTCAAGCAATGCTGAGAAGTCGTACCGAACCAGGTTGAGTCGAGATCATCTCTGTGGAGCTGCTCCAAAGCCTCACCGGAAAGCTGGGGGTCTAAGATATCCCCCAGTTTTCTAAATGTGCGATATTTCGTTTTTTCATGTCTCATGCCATCGCGGCCCCGCCTATCACCCATGTGAGGCGGGAACTGGTCCCAGCAGCGCTCACAAAAATGTAGACAACAGTCTACGCAGTACCACACCTCACCAAGGGGGCCGTTACATTGCCGTTCACAGGCTCCCATCGCATCTCCTGAGGTGGTGTTAGATATCGCGCAATGACAGCAGGGCCGTCTCTGAGGAACAACTGCTTCAGCAGTATTGATGAATCGCAAATGCGAAAAAAGGGGATGTCAACTTGTCACCCGAGTGCGCGCACGAAAGATACACACCGCACATGGAGCGAGTTTGTTTACTTCTGGCGTTCACTCTGCCCTAGGATTGGCGAGGTAATGTCTCAGCCTTGCAGGTAGCAATTCGTTCCTGAAATCATGTTTATTGGACGCTCCGCGAGCGTTCTCATGCATCCTTATCATGTTCTTGAAGAGCTGGTTTGCGCTAAGCTGCTTAGACTCATGCGTCCTGCTATGGCTCTATGGAGAAGCAGTGAAGTCGTTGAAGTAAAGTACAGCATCCTGGCGCATCCCGTGGTTAGCGTGTTTTGTCAACTCTCCCCCTAAACAGCAAAAATACCAAAATTTCCCCTACAAAAAGGCCGTGCGGGAGTGGCTGCGCTAACCACCGGAATTGAAGAGATGCTGTAGTGGAGAATCCCTGAAGCTGGCCTGGTGGCCGTCTCGGCGTGATGAAATACCGGGATTGAGGCCAAGCCGTGCGGCTGAGAACAGAGGTGCACGTGGGTGGTAAATCGAAAGCTTGGCATTGGTCATTCCCCGTTTGTTTCCGCCGTTTGAGGCCCTTTGCATCCCGTCCCTAATCAATACCTTCTTATCTCCATTGTCTTAGTACAGAAAGATTTACTGTTCTAATCGCTTCTATAATACAAGTTTGAAAAATCTCGATTTCGTAACCAATGAGCCTTGATTGTATCTAAGGTAACATACCTGCATTATCATACATCATATGATAGATATAGCATCTCACCTATTTATAGCTATCATTTGATGCGAAAGAACTTCTTCAAAGACGCCGTCAAATCTCGTTGAGGTGTCTTCTGCCCTTCCGGCGGCAAGTCGCGCTCTGAGTGTCTCGACCTGCGTCCTTCTTGTGATCTGTTTCCTGCGGACTGACCAGATTTTGCTCGTTCTGCAAATGAGTGTTGCCCTTCTCGAACCTCCTGTGCCGTAGAGCTCGACCTCCGCTTCCAAGCAGGGTGTGCACGGCCATAAGAGACAGCTAACCCCGAAAGCTCGGCATCCGGAAAGACAAGATGTGTCAATCTTAATCGGGCAGCCACGGCTCCTTTATCAAATGGGGCATTGGGATTTGCAGGGTCAGAATGCGAGTTGTCCGTGCCCTGGAAGTAAGACTCGATGACCTTCTCATGCTGCAGTGCGTGTGCTTTGAGAAGTTTTAAGAATTCTGTAGCGAATTTGATCCCTGGATTACCGGGCGAGCCTTTCGCTTGCAGGTGGCCAGCGTGCCAGAGCAGACACCCGGCCAATTGAGAAGGCCATCGATCCTCTACGTAAGGATCCCGAAAAAGAGGAGTCAGTCGGATCTGCGTAGTAATTCCTTTGCAAACAGCTCCGTCTACGTCGAAGTCCCTAGCCCAGTTGCAAAGCCGTTGTCGAATATCAGGTCTCTGCAGAAAGTCTCGGACGGTACGATGCAGGAATTCTACCGGGCCGCCGTAGTACGAATGCTTCATGAGATCTATTGTAGGTGGGGCAGCTTCAAGCAAATGCTTGCACCTGGAGATGAGCCGTCTCCGCATCTGCTCAAGTCTGTAACTTGAGGTCTCCATGTCGACAAACTCAGCCGCCACGTCATGCTCGGTTACTATTTTTGAGATATTTGCTGCCCCTGGTGGACAGATTGAAGGGTCTGATTCATGAATGTGCCAATAAATCATCAAAGGTAGTTGCAGTTGTGCGTCTGATGCCACGAGAAAGAAGCGGGCGCTGTCCTGGCGGTAGCGATCATCGATGGATTCCAGAATCCTTTCAAAATACTTATTCAGGTCGGTCGGAATTTCATAAAGGCGGTTCAAGAGGTCCCCGACGCGATCGCTGTTGGTAAGACCTTCAAGAAGCGAGCACACGACGAGCTTCACCCAGAGGAAGACGCCCTGGGCGGCGTTCACAATTGCTTGGACAAGATCCGGGCAGCGGTAGTCATGTTTTGTGAGATCGTGATATAGATCGTTTCTTCCGAGGAGCTCTCTTACGTATCGTGCTATGTCGTTCTCTGTGAATTTGTGTAGTTCCAATTTCCATGGATTGTTTTTGCCAAAAGCGGCATCCTCAAATTCATTCCACGGGCGACTGGCAAGGCAGAGCTTGAGGTACGGAGCGTGAGATTCCTTCAAATCGTTGATGAGGCTGATTATTTCGCTAGGCTTTGCTTCATATTCGTCCAGCCCGTCGATGAAGAAGATCAATTTTGTCCCATTATTCTTCAATCTAGTCATAACTTGCCCAAGAATAACCTGAAGGCATGAAGTGCCATCCAGCAAGGAATTGAGATTGGCTCGAGCACCGCGCTCGCCGTTGCGGATTAGATCCCAAACATCTGAGAAGACCAGTCGTATTTGGTCTGGATATTTGGAAAAGAGTTGGTAGAGTAGAGACCGTAGGAGGCCCGCTTGAGACTTCTGCAAGCGTTCCTTTGCCGGATTCCAGAAGAAGAAACTTGCGGTTGAAATGTCACATCCACTTGCCCACGGCTGAAGTAGTTGGATGGTTCGTGGATGGTTGGAGATATATTTCATGATGGTTGATTTTCCAGAACCAGGCTTTCCAGAGATCCAATACGTGCTATTATCTAATCCGAGCCACTGAGCAAAGTTGGGACTTGATTTATGAGATACATCGGGCTCAGGGCCGTCATGGTTCAAGATCCACTTGTAAGTTTTCGCGTAAGGGCTGGATATCTCGCTAAACCGGTCGTCAATCGCATAGAATCGCAATTGCTTCAGCACTGAACAATCGGTCTGTAGATCCAACCATTTGCCGACGGCAACGGGAAGCTCTACATTCATCTTCGATGGAATACGACTTGATAATCCCTTCACTGTATCTCTCTCCCAGATCTCTTCTTCAACAGTTCTGAAGACATTTCTGAAGTCTACAAGGGTTTTGTCGACGTCCGAGGCTCTGTTTGACTTCATCTCCGTCATATTTATGCTTAACTGCTCTAGGTCGGTCAACATCTCATTCTGCTTGTGGACGACAATGTGATTGCAAATAAGACCACCGACTCGGTCGAGTCGCTTCTGAAGATCTGCCATCTGCTTCTCGTCCCATTGCCTCCGACCGGCTTTGTATACGCTCTGCCATATTCTGCGGGCTCCTGTTCCCGTAACCTGAACGCTATCAATAAGTGCGGTGAGCTCGTTAGCAATGCTAGTACAATTGTTGCTCAATGGCATTAAATCCGCGTCGGGCTTTGACAACAGCGGCGTTTGTGGGGACGCGAGACTGGCCAGTTTTCGGAGATGCTCCGCGACTTCTTTAGCTTCGAGCTCTGCTTTCGTTGTTCCGTTCGTTGATATGTAGAGGTCTCGTGCACCAGATAAGGCCTTGAGCGCAAAATCCACGAATTGGACGATGTTTCCGGCCAAACCAAGGGCAGTGAGCGGTTCCATGGCGAGTTTGTTCAAGTCTCCAGCCGAGAAACCTAACCCGAAAATTGGCGGCCAACAGGCACTTGAAGAGAAGGGATTATCTGCTATGACCTGTGGTAGACGCTGAAGCAACTACGAGTCATGCGAATGAAGCGCTTTTACAAGGTGAATAGTTCTAGATTCTGTAGGGATCAGCATCGTTGAAGAAGCGCTTCTATTGTTAGGCATAACCCCAACACCGTGGCTAGGGTTCAGCCTCATAGTGCAGTCGGCCACGTGGAGCTCCGATAGGGTACCTCCCCACTGCGTGCACGGCCCCACTTAATGCACATTAATGTACAAGGGTGTAAACCTGAGCGGGCCGCCGCCCTCGAGCATATAGCTCGGCCAGTGTTGCCGAAAGCCCCATTAGTGCCCGCCAAGGCGCTAAAACCTTGGCTAGTGTTAATAATCTAACACCGTGTAAGGGATCTTTTGGCGGCTGCCAAGGCTGGCCAGGCCTTGGCACCTCCTTACGGAGGTACAAGGGGGTAACATGAACGGGTCAGACGCCCACCCTGCTAGTACAGTAAACAAAATAACCTGGCCCCGCTATGTCACTCTGGACT
>Ga0307515_10006841_pt1 | contig 22689 bp, 22 predicted proteins | sample 17_EM_MG_FD_194513 | JGI IMG/M metagenome (GOLD analysis project Ga0307515, IMG submission 194513) | Populus trichocarpa ectomycorrhiza microbial communities from riparian zone in the Pacific Northwest, United States - 17_EM | ecosystem: Host-associated > Plants > Roots > Unclassified | place... | reverse complement strand
AATCGGTTAGCTTTGCCATCTCAAATCGACCATCAAGCTTGATGACCTTTTCGAAATCGGTTTGAATGGCTTCCCATAATACCTTCGGATCATCAAACTTATCATCTTTATATCGACTGCGTATGGACGGTTCCAGGAGCGCACAAATGGTGCCATTCGCCTTTTCGTAATTGTTGCGGTATGTTCTCCAGTCTCGGAGAAAGTTATCGAAACGTGTCAGATACGAAGAATCGGTTGATTGAGGTTGAAAGTCATAAGAAGGATCGAGAGGGTTTGGAGCGGTAGGAGTAGTAGTTGATCCTGATGCTGCCGGTGCAGTAGGAGGGCGAGGGATAATTTCTGAGCCGTCAACCACTCGCCAGACATTAAGATGCTTCAGGAGATCTTTAGCCTCTATCGCCCACGTTCGGTAGTTGTGCTCATTGAGTTTGGAGATGGAGATCGTGATTGACATGATGGAGGATAGGGAGTGAACGAGAGGATCAGGAGTGAACGATAAAAATCCTACTAATAGTTGTCGATTCCAGTCTCAAAGTGGAAGAGGAGGAATGATGAAAAATCTACTAATAGATGTCGATCCACAAGGCAGCGGAGGTTCAGATACAGCAGGCACACCACAACAAAGAACAGATTACTATCTTTCGTAAAAGTATGCTTGTGATAAGAACTTGAAGCCCGGGCTCATAACCTGATGAGACAATCAAATGAGGGTGAGAGAGATGATGATTGATTGAACTGTCTATCGTACAAAGAGAGAGAGAAGATAGACATATATATATAAAGAAAGAAATCATCTCAATCACTACGTGCGAATCAATAAGAGAAAGCACTAAGCAAAAGCACTAAGAGAAAAATACTAATCAGGCCCGAGGCTCGCGGAGAAATAGCCTCCGCACTGGCCGAGAAATAGCCTCCGCACTAAGCCCGAGGTTGGCGGAGAAATAGTCTCCGCACCAAGCCCGAGGTTGGCGGAGAAATAGTCTCCGCACCAAGCCCGAGGTTAGCGGGGAAATAGTCTCCGTACCAAGCCCGCTAAATCTCGTGCATGCTATAGTCTCAAATAGCCTGCGGGCTAAATCCCTTAGTCAACAGTCTCATCGCCCTGTCAACTCTCGAGGCCGAGTTCATCGCCTGCTCGGAGGCCTCCAGAGAAGCAAAATGGTTACTCCAGTTGCACAAAGATATTCACAGTTCTCAGAAAGACTCACCACCGCTGCCAATCAACTGCGACAATGAGGGTGCTCTCACTCTAATCACCACGGGAATCATCAAAGCTCGAACTAAGCACATCGACGTTTGCTATCACAACAGTCGAGATCTGCACAAACACCGAATAGTCAACTACTCCTACGTACACACGAACGAAAATGTGGCAGATATACTCACGAAAGCACTTACGAAAGATAAGCATACAAAGTTCATGAAAGCAATGGGTTTATGGTAATTGGAGGTCAATTTAAGGTCTAAGGCTACGGTAGTACTCTTTCCCTGCTCACTTCTCAAGCAGGGTTTTAAGGAGGCTACTATGGGAATCACAAGTTGCGCATCATGTTTGTTTGTTTGTTTGTTTGTTTGTTTCTTGCTCCACAGAGCGTAGCAAGAGGGGGGAGTGTTGCATATACAGGTCTCAGCCGGAGATGAGCCTCGTATGGCCGGAGCGGAGATGTCTCGTATGACCGGAGACGGTGATGTCTTGTATGGCCGGAGATGACTGTTGACTCTGATACGGGCTGATGGCATTCAGCCGTATTTGCACTCTCATATATATTGGCCTTGTGGCCTCTTAGATAGAATCAATTAAGCTTCTAGCAGTCACTATTTCAACAGGGAAGATTTTAGCGTACCGGTATTCGACAAATTTAGAGAGGCCTTTGGCGATCTCATCATCAACGGATACGGGCCGACCGAGATATCCATCACCAGCCACAAGCGGCCCTATCCTTTCAGTGAATGGCGCACCAACAAGAGCATCGGGAAACAAATGGCGAATACGAAATCATATGTTTTAAACGACGACATGAAGCGTGTACCGATCGGAGCAGTTGGTGAGTTGTACATTGGAGGCATTGGAGTAGCGCGTGGTTACCTGAATCGTCCTGAATTAACTGCTGAAATATTCCCGGCAAACCCTTTCCAAACGGAGAAAGAGAAGGAAGATGGAAACACGAACGCCCGTATTTACAAAACTGGAGATCTAGTTCGGTGGTTACCCAATGGCGAGATTGATTACCCTATGGCGAGATCGAGTACCTTGGCCGCAACGACTTTCAAGTAAAGTTAAGAGGCTTGCGAATAGAACTCGGTGAAATTGAAGCGGCGATATCGTCTTATCCGGGCATCTCGCAGTCTGTCGTCGTCTGTAGAGAGCACCAGATGATCGAATCCGGTGGCGCCACTGCTCCTCAAAAGTATCTCGTTGGCTACTACGTCTCCAGCAACGGCTCGAGTTTGGTCGAGCGTGATGTCAAGAGATTCCTGCAATCAAAACTGCCAGAATACATGATACATGTCCGGTTGGTTCGGATAGAAAAGATTCCAGTGACTGACTATCAACGGGAAATTGAATACGAAATTACTTCCTCGAATTGAGCTTTCTAAAAGCAGCAACGAATATGTGGTTCCACGTGACGAAGTTGAAACCAAGCTATGCAACATCTGGTCCGAATTGCTTCGCATTCCGGCCGAGCACGTTGGTATCAAAGATGATTCCTTCAGTCTGGGCGGAGACAGCCTCATGACCACCAAGCTGTCATTCATGATAACGAGCACATTTAAGCGCAATATCAGTGGTGCGACTGTTTTCAAACACAAAACTATCGAATCTCTATCTCACTTCATCTGCAACGAGTACGACGAGGCTGAAGACATCGAACACTTTGGGCGCCCCTTATGGGGAGGCTACTGTTTCCTTTTCACAAGAGCGACTTCTCTTTATCGACGAGTTCGAAAATGGAACCCCTGCGTACAACATTGCAATAAATTCTGAGCTATCGAATAATGTTGACAGAGATACACTGAAACACTCGCTGCGGTCAGTGCTATCGAGACACTGAGCCTTGAGGACTTTACTGCCCATTCGAGGGAAGGATAGCCTCCGCTTACAGCATGTTTTAGATGAGCAAGTGGCTCAGTTAATCTTTCCCATTTACGAATATGTCGTCAGCAATGCACAGGAACTGGACGAGTTGCTTATCAAACACATCGAAGCATGTTTTCTGTCTCGCTGAAGAGCGCCGATCAAAGTCTGCCTCTGCGAGAACGCTGCAAATCGAAATTCCTTTTACAATGAGCATTGTGATCCATCATATCAACTTCGATGGCTGGTCGTGGAGCATATTCCAAAGGGATTTGAAGGAGTTTTACGACTTCTACGAAAAAGCTAGCACCACCCTGAACCTTCCCCTTCTGAAAGCTTAGTACACGGGTTTCGCCACGTGGCAGCGAAGACGCCTCACAGAAAATCGCCTGAAGATGCTTTCAGAATTCTGGTTACAGAAACTAGATGGATTTAAGCAATTGAATTTGATACCGGATTTTCCAAGGCCGCCTCATTTTGACTATTCTGGCCGTGACATCTCCTTTGAGCTGGCGAGAGAGACGACAAATGACTTGAAGGCATTAGCGAAAGCTATGAATGTGAGCCTTTATAGTCTTTTAGCGGGCGCATTTTGCCTGATGCTCAGCAATTTCACAAACTAACGAGATATTGTTATTGGGACCCCCGTTGCGAACAGGAGCCGACAAGAACTGGAGGACGTCATTGGATTCTTTGTCAACCTTCTGGTTTTGAGAGTTGCGGTCACTCCTAGCGCTTCTTTAGCCAATTATATCGAATCTGTCAACCGTGAACTACTAGAGGCCCAAATACACCATGAAATCCCGTTCGAGAAGCTGGTCAAATTGCTGCGAGCCGAGAATGATCCAAGTCGCCATCCAATCGTACAAGTTATATTCAGCCTAAATCTCTTTGATACTGGAGTGCACAACATACCAATCCATACATCACCGCATTTGCACCTGTTGAATTACTGCCCAAGTAATGTTAGCTATACATCCGCCAAATACGACCTGTCAATAATAATGAGCGAATGTGTTAATGGTTTGCGAGGCAATTTCAATTTCCCAACGAGTCTTTTCCACGTATCCGCAGTGAGTGGTTTCTTGGCGAGTTACAGGCTCGATTAACGGCGGCGAATTCATGCAATATTGGAGATATCAGCGCGGTAGATGAAGACAGCTATTGCGATTTAAAGGCTGAAAACCGTGTACGAGTAAGACCACTCGCTGACAGAGGCATGACGTTACACGAAATCTTCGAAAACGAGGCCGAAATATCAGCAAAAAGTATCGCTTGTCTATCAAAATACTGAGCTTACCTATCGAGAACTGAATGAGCAAAGCAACAAGCTGGCCCACTACCTACAGTCTCTTACAGATATTAAGCCTGATAATCTGATCGCGCTTTTCATGGACAAGAGTGACCAATGATTACTAGCATCCTCGCCATTTGGAAGTCTGGTGCTGCATATGTACCCATCGACCCCAACTATCCAAACAACAGAATTCAGTACATCTTGGAGGATACCGAGGCCAAAATCATCGTTGCTGATCACACCTACGGCTCAAGGATGAAAGAAATCGCAAAAGGGACATTGGTGGTGGAAATTGGCTCTACATTTACAACAGCAGCACTACAGAAGCAATCAGCATCCAATTGTGTATCCAATGCAAGCGAACATAATTTAGCCTATGTTATTTACACTTCCGGCACCACGGGAAAACCGAAAGGTGTTCTGATCGAACATAGGGGAGTGGTTAACTTGCGCAACGACTTGAAGGCTCATTATTTTGGAGCCAGGGGAAATTCGGACCAACAGGCGGCGTTATTTCTATCGAACTACGTCTTTGATTTCTCAGTCGAGCAATTAGTTTTATCGATTTTGAGTTCCAACAAGCTGATCATAGTGTCGAGCAATGTTACTATCGATGGCCAATTCTATTGCTATGCCAATGCAAATGGGTTAACATACTTAAGCGGAACTCCGACATTTTTGCAGCAAATCGATATGTCCAAGCTAACACATCTTCAATCATTGACTGCGGCAGGTGAAGAGTTCCATATAAGTCATTACGAGAAGATCCGGAAGGAGTTTAGCGGAACAGTAGTCAACACGTATGGAGTCATTGAAACTACGGTGTACAATATTGTCAATTCGTTTAAAAGCGGTGCCCCATTTTTAAAAATACGCTTGGACAGATCCTTTCGAATACGAAGAAATTTGTGGTTAATGACCGTCTGCAACTGCTGCCACGAGGTGCCATTGGGGGCCTCTGCTTAGCCGGAGATTGTCTCGCACGCGGTTATCTCAATAAACCCGAAATCACCAACCAGCTCTTCGTTGCGAATCCATTCCAGACTAAGGAAGAGAAACGAGATGGAAAATTTACACACATCTACAAGACAGGTGACCTAGTTCGATACTCGGCGGATAGAGAGCTGGAATACCTCGATTGAGATTTAGAAACACAGTTGACGGATATGTTCAATTCTATGATTCAATCGGGGGGACATGTTGTAGTAAACGTCCTTGATATCCGCAGTTTGGAGAGGGAATTTGAGCTCAGATAAGTTGACGCAATGGCAAAGTGGATTCGATATCGAGGAAGGACCAACGTTCTGCATGGGTTATCTCCACGGCTATGAGGACGACTCTACCAGAGTGTGGATTGCTATGCACCATCTCATTGTCGATTCAGTGAGTTGGCGGATCATAGTTCAGGACCTGCAGATTCTTTATAATAGTGGCAATTTGGGACGCAAGGGAAGCAGCTACAGGCAATGGGCGCAGACTATTCAGCATTACTCCTCCTCAGAAGCAGAGAAAACCTATTGGAAGCATCTAGTGCAGGAAGCCAGTTTGGTCGATTGGAAAAAGATGCCAGTCAGCAACGGCGCCATTCGCACGAGTTTCACATTGCTTATGGGTCAGACGAAATGTTTGCTAAGGGACTGTCACCGAGCTTACGACACTCAGATTCATGAGTTGTTGCTCGCTGCACTTGGCTATGCACTGCCAGAGATAACCCAAAGTCAAATCAGCTATATCACCCTTGAAGCACACGGTCGCGAAAATATGGATCCTAATCTGAGCATCAACAGCACGGTGGGATGGTTTACAACTATGTACCCATTTGCACTTGAAATCGCCGGCGATTGGGGAGCTAGTATTTCTAGCGTCAAAGAGGGCCTTAGAAATGTCCCAAATAACGAGATCTGATATGGCGCTATATTCCGCTATAGTTCAATCCCTCTGCTTCGGATCAGTTTTAAATATCTTGGTCAATTCGATCAGAGCACATCAACAACAAGCTTCTGGAAGCTGGAAGATGGAATAGGTGAATGGTTGCAGGATCGATCGGCTGCCGCTGAAGAGGTCAATGACGATTTGATTGATATAACAGGCTTATGCATCAAAGGGGAAATGCACTTCGATATCTATAGTCGTCTCGGCCACACAGAAACCGAACTATTTGCAAATATGTTCCAAATGAAGCTTAGGCAGATCATTGAACATACGCTCAATTTTGCGCACCTTTCCAATGTTGATGACATTCATCATACCGGGAAGTCCCAGTTAACAAAAGACAGCTTCATACCTTATTTTGAATTCCACAACCAACCAGAGAGCCGAGTGACTATGTTCATCTTACCTCCCGGTGGGGGTGGGGCCGAGAGCTATTTCAACAATATCGTCCGACACCTACCTCATTTCAGACTTGTCGTGTTCAACAACAAGTATCAACATTCCAGAACCCCATCAACGTTCGAGGAATTGGCAACGTTCTATATTAGCCACATTAAACAAGTTCAACCACAAGGACCATACAATCTTTTGGACTGGAGTTTCGGCGGTGTTTTGTGCCTGGGAATTTCGCTGCAGTTAATTAGTGCCGCAGAGAAGATTGCAAATCTGATCATCATCGACTCTTATTTCAACGTGAGAATGTCGTCCAGTGACATCGGGCTGCCACATGACAAGAACATTATCGATAAGATCAATTATTTCTATTCGCCAACTCAATTATCCCTGAAGCAACTTTCCAGCGCGCATAATATTGTGTTATTCAAGGCTTCGAAATTGAATGATACATATCGTTCTGACGATCAGTTGCGACTGTACGACTACTATATGAAGTTGGAGTTCAACAATCTGGACGCACTCATTGATCGCCAATCGATTCAGCTGAGACACATGGAGGATGATACACATTTCTCTTAGGTAAAGAATGAAAGTCAAATAATTGAAATGAGTTCGTTATTGTCATCGTATTTGGGAACTGCGTAGTATCAATTCTGTTCCTTTTTTGATTATTTTCTTGTTTTTATTTCTTGCTTCTTTTCCTTCGTCTTGATTTTCATCTTCCTCTTCCTCTATAAAAATTTTGGGGTCCCTTATGTCTTTATCTTCATTTTCGTCGTCATCGCCTTGTCTCGTGCCCAGTCTCCCGTGGTGTTTGCCACTCGTACCTTGCTTATCCACAGGAGCGAGCCTGCGAGTGAAGGTAACGAGGGTTTGGGGACGAGACAAGTCATCGCCATCATTTTTATCTCTCTTTCTCTATGCATTTTCTAGGGTCCTTTATTCTTTACCTTCATCTTTCTCTTCATCTCTTCCACCTCTCTTTATAAAATTTCTGGTGTTCATGTACGGAAAACGTAGATATAGGATGTGCGGGTAAACAAGAAGTAGTCTACGGAAAAACAACGCAAGGTAAGATTGTGCGGACAGTCATTTTAATAAATTCTAACTCGTAGTAGGTGGGAAAAACTGACGCCTCCTCCATATTATTCATTTTGCAGACATTCCTCATCAATATTGCGTCCGGTGCATTTGCGATCAGGGTTGACAACCCATCTGGTTTTTGGCGTTGGGGTTTGGGTTTCTTTTTTTCTGGGAGGGGGGTGGTTTTTAAATTTGCTACCCGCTATAAATGGGGTATATATGCTCAGTGAGTCTACCTCTGCGCTTTCGATCGCTGCAAGAGTATGGGCTGAAGACAACATGATAACAGCATCCCGCAAAATGTCGAAGCGGTCAAATTTTATAACGTCAAAAATGGGATTCCCATCCATACACATTTTAGCATCGAACAAAGGAAAATGGCAGTTCCTGCTTTGGGTTTCAAACAATTCATTACATGAGGGTTGAGGGGATCGGAAATATTCTGGGACGTAACAGTACAATCCAAAGTTGGGAAGGAATTTGGAAACAGTGGTCGAGGAGAGAAGTGGGAATGAACTGCATTGAACGGTGAATGGAAGGCTGGAACTGGGCGTCTGAGGTAGATAATACGGAACATTACGGGATTTGGTACATTCCCGGAAAGAGACGGAAGAAAGACCTACTTGCCATGGCGAGACTACTGGGGGAAGAGAACGGTAAGATTACATCACCTTAATGGATGCAAGAGAGTGTGCTGAGCGAAGGAAAGGGTGATGGTAATGCGAACGCGAGGTGGGTGTGTTTAGAGGTGGGGACACAGGAGAGGGCAATACCGCTAGGAGGGCTATCGAATGGGAATATTGAATGCCATTTTCGTTACTGCTTAGATGAAATAGACTGGTAGGTGGCAACCATGGACAGATAATTTTGTACAAGGTACGCATCTTTAATAATGAAGGGGAGAAGATTATACTAACATTGTCAGCCTGTATGCGAATGCGTCAATAGGATATGTGCACAGCTGCCGATTCATTGATTCCAGCGTTCACATTATGCGATGGGTTATTCATAAAATGCCCTAGCATCGGCCGGGGTTTACCGCTTGGGAGACCCCACCCGAAAATCTGAAGAAGAGCTCGGGCAGCGTATAAGATTTGTTTGTACTGCAGAGAATATGACCGCCATCGAAGCTGCATGGAAAACTGTTCAATTCCTCCAACTCCACCTCGATATCTCCAAACCCAATAGGAATCCAATTATCCAAAGACATGGCAATGGCGACAATATCCGCCGTTACAGCAACTACCGCAACCGACGGCGCTCGGGATCTAAATGATATCCTAGATAATAATTCCGTACCTCACAGCTACTCCTATTTTGTACGACAGCGGTGGGTTTTCAAGACTAGTTATCACCACAAAGGGGTTCCACATCGCGTGCAACGATTGGGCAGTAAGAAGATATTGAGAGGGTGATGGTATATTTCGAGCGGCTGTAGTCTTTGCGATCTGGGCAGTGCTTGTTTTGGTTTCAGGAGAGGTGCCTTGTTGCATTACCGGTTGGAATTTCGTCATCGTTTGCTTTTATCATTTAGCAGTACGCTTTAGCCAAGTCATTTAGTTTCCTTCTCAGCTTTTATTTGATCTCTCGCTCGTCTTCTTAGGACTAGAAGTAGTGAAGTTATAGCTGCTTTAATATACAGTATGAGCGTGATGGTCCCGATGTAACGGACAGTATTTATTGCTGTTTTTACCCACTGTTAGGCATTCAGAGTTGAAAATCTTATCACATTCTAAATCGTGTGCGAGCCATTGTGCTTGCTACGGTACTGGTCTTCCCGCAGCCTTACATAGATACTTGCGGCTGCGGTGGTTGGAAGGGCTTTCTAGGAGGGCCGTGCGTAAGCGTCATACTTTGTACACCAACCCATGGGGTTCCGGAATAATATGCCCCCACCCGGAACCCAGGAACCACGTTCATAGACCGGAATCATCGCGGCTAACGGGTTTCCACCATAGCCGAACATTCCCTAACTTAGACATCTGCAGTCATTGCAGGGGAAGGGGAATTGTAGGTAGTGTAACTCGAGTTCATCCCAATATCAAAGAATGGGAATACTTTGCGAAGACAGCAAACCTACAAGCCTTATAGAAGCATTTTTACATTGCCGTATCGTCACTAAGGTAGACATTGCGTCTGTCTGAAGATTGTAGATACGTTTTGAGCAACGGATACATACGCCAATTGGCCTGTCGCTAGTGGCTGGCAACTTCCGAACATGTACTCGGCTAACGAAGCGCAAATCGGAACGTCTCAATCCCTGTCCTGCAAGAAATTTGTATGAATAGACGCTACATGGTTCTGGGTTTGTGCCGAAAATCGAGTACACCATTGGAAGGGAATTTTTCTTTGCGACGACCCTTTGTGTCTTGTCGATCAATCGCAAAATCACTCGACAGCTGCCAAAACAGCGCATTGCTTCTCGGTACTTGTCCAACTGACCAAATCCTTCTGATGCAAAACCTGCAAGGAACAGAGCGCATCGCTGACTTCCCGTGTATCTTCGCCGAACCTTAGATTAAAATAGAGTCTGGAGTTCGCACCACTTGCAACACTCCTAACAGATGTGCAAAGAATTTCGGTGACCACCGACAGCGACCACGTGGTATCCTTTCTCTTATGCATGCATACCCGCGGATACCCCGACCCATAATAGAGAGGTTTTGTGATTTTAGTACGCACTTCATTTGGACTTCCACTAGAATCGCAGAATTTCTAATGCTATGCTAGCTTTGCCGAGACGCCATGATCCCAGCGACCCAGGACCATGTTCTCGGGTCCGATAGCCGACAACCAAGTTTCAGCATGTGCCGATCGATCTTAACTCGGAAATATTTAAGGTTGGTAGGGGCCGAGATAATAATCCTTGTTCCACGAATGGTTTCCAGTAATTGTGCTCAAAGTGCCTGAGAACGTTGTAGAACTTAGTTTAAAGTTTATGCATGTCGACTGGTTGTCAGTGTCACTTGCAGAGCCTGCTGAGCACTTGTGCGCGATACCATCAAATCCGTTAGTATCCGGGAGCAAAGCATGTGCATGTCGCTGACTTCCCACTCGGTGTATCTTCACCGGTCCTCAGATCCGAAGCTGACTCCGAAGCTCACGCCACTTGTAACACTTGCAAAGGATCTCGGTGACAACCAGCAGTAACCACTAGGCCCCACACCTCCACCGTTCACGTCCAGATATGTATGTATTCCCTCAACATCTCGATTTCGCGTGCACTAGAACTGAAGTGGAACAATTAGATTAAAATATACGAAGATTTTGGGCCTATGCGTAACTTAGGCTCGTCCTTCTGGAATCAAAAGTAGGAACGTTAACATATGGCGTCTCTATAGTTATTGTGCGGCTAGCGTTACTCTAGGTACCGGTTATCTGCAATTCAACGACTGAAGTAGTGGGACGAATAAAAGCTGCGTACTCTTGGCCTCTCAATCCTGAAGAGGCATATCTCCTAACCGATTTCCAATGGTATAATTTCACCGTCGCACAAGCTGTACGTCTAGCGAGCGACTTCATAAGCAGCCCGCAGTTCATCTACCCCCCGAAAGAGAACAGCACTTCCCCATGGAACGTAGTGCGACCTATCGGCTGCGGAAAGAAGTGGTGCGATTGTGGTGGTGTTGGTGGGACTATTCTGTTTGTGTTTACTTATGTCATTGGACGTAACGAGAATTGGGACGAAACGTTGGTGGCCTTTGAAATCCGGAAAGAGATCGTCGGCTGTCGCGAAGTAGATGAGTGGCCGCTGCCGGTCGCAAAGATGGTCGCAAATCGTGAGAAGGCTGAAGCTATGGGTGATATTAAGCAACCGGAGGAGTTGAACCCAAGGTTGGTTGCAGAGCTGGATTGGTAGCTTCCAACATAGCAAAACTAGATGGGAGGATGTGAGATGGTGGAGACAGCTGCGGTTGTCGCACACTGGTGAAGGCGAATGGACGATTTATTAATGTAGGATATTAAGCAATGAAGAAACAATCGGGGCCCAACAGATAACAAATCATGGTGACTTTGAAAGTTTTAATTCTTCGTCTCACGGATAGATGGATGGTATTGGGTATAATGCCACACCTCCGCTTCATTTCTAGTCGCCCGCCTAATTCATATTTTGTCGTTGGAGAGCTGTTTTTAGGTTTGTTGTTCGTCTTCTTTGTTCACGTTAGGACGCGCAATGATAAAAGCCAAATTCTGTGATTAGATTGAACCCCGCTGAAAGGCAAATTGAGTCGACGTCCGCATAAGCGTTGGTTGAATATGACTTGGAATATTTGACTCATGGTGCCAGCAATTGCAACTGATCACTGAAAAGATATTTAGTCTCGAAGACTAGTCGATTGTTACCCGTGTCGAAGTGTTGAATATTAACACAAGATGGGTAGACACCTATTATTCATTCACAATCGGCCACACTCCACATCCTCTTTATCGGTCCCGGGAGTGATGAGCCGTGACACTTACATTGGTGAACCCGATACTTCTTTGCGCCTGCCCTACTTGCACCACAATCACTTTTAGCACTGCTACTCTCGCTATTCGGCTTGTCCGCTTCTTCGCCTTCTCGCTTAATATCGCTGACCAGAAACTCCGGATGTCACCCCCGTCTCCCACGTACCAACCTAAAATCCGGAACCAAGTGGAGGTTTACATTTACACTTTATTATGGTTGGGGACACCTTAAACCGGAGTATTTTAAGCCTCAACTTTAGCCCGCCTTTAGTCCACTAAAAAAAGTCGGAAAATTAAAACCTCTGTCATTCGCTTCCTTTTGATGTTCTCTACAACCTGACAGATTCCAACTCTTTTTCTTGGCTGTGGTTGTGGAGGAAATGGGTGTTGGAGATGTTGGTTTTTGTATGGGGAGGAAATCATATGTCACCCTTTCAGGCAATACAACATACCGATCAGGATAATAGTGTAATAATTAATTGCCCAAAATGGTAATATTGTTCTCTTAGTAAGCAATGCCGTCACAACTTGGCAGCTGTTAGCTGATGAAAGGCAGAAGTTTTGTCCCTAGAAGGTACTGAACCAAGTCTAAAATGGCGCTAAAAGCGTATTAATAATCAGTTAGGACAAATGTTGCAACCCACCGTAAATAGGCGTCCGACAGCTAAAACATCGGGAGGCGGGAAGATCGCCGAGCCGTTGTTGCGGCCTCGGTCCCGCGGGCGAGCCGAAACCTACCTCGAACAATAAAAGTAGATCCCTATCCACATAATGAGTGGGACAAGCTCCAATCTGCGACTAACTATAACTTTAAAATATCTGCAGCCCGTCAGGTTCGGTTACGCACCCAAGAAGCTCAATCTCTACATTACTATCGCTGCCTTCCGTGAGCCAATATTTTCAACAATGTAATGCCATGCCGTATACACAAGCAGAAGTCGGGGGTAACTAATTATTCCCCTAGGTATAAATAAGAATGCGAAGATACAATGAGACACATGAAAGATGAAACGGAAAAACCACTGTTGAATGAATGATGGCTAAAGTTTAATAACCCTATACCCCATCACTACCCATAGCGAAAATCCGATAAATCCGTAATGATTAACTCCTATTAGACAAGAGGAGAAAAAATTGACCAGCTAAATCAAGGACATGTATCGAAAAAGTAAGAAAAATTAACCAATACATCAAGTATCGCACTGGTCGGTTTGATTCGGTGTTCCTAAGTGGCCCTCTCGGCCCGGCCGCAAAATCCGAGGCCTGGCTTGGCGCAGGCCCAGCCTCAATTTCAAAAGCCTGCACTGCAAAAAGTCTGGCGGGCGGCCGGGCCGCTTAGGAACACTGGTTTGATTTACGAAATCACAGTCTCGGATTTTTGAAAATAGTGCATACGTCAACTGATTGGTAGAGCGGCAGCATGTGCTATATCAACTGGCTTTTGCAGGGCGGCAAGGTGAAAGAAAATCACAACAAGTCATCGACCACGTTTATCGCACACCGAAGAGGGCGAAAAACCCTGAGAGCAGAAAATGCTTTCAGGACTTACCATGATCTGAAGCTTATAAGGCCGTGCAAAAACGCTAATCTTGGTATGGGTGATCATTGTTATCTATCCTTTTGCTGGTAACCGGGTTTGGGCCCATAGATGGGCCTGCTTTTAAAATACACATTACACAACCACAATCCAGCCAAATGCCCCCAGAATAAATAAAAATATTCTACATATGGTGAAATTCATAAAAACGATTTCATTTGGGTGTGAAACACAAAGCCTCATTGTAGTCCTCACAGTTTATGGTGGTTTTCATGCCTTCTCCACTACCAACCTGACTTCTTTTCCACCTGCAAAGGAAACAACCTAATCTACTCTCCATCCAAAGTGGGGAATGCATTCCTTGCCCCTTTTGGCAGAGGGGAAGTGGGGTGTGCTTGGTCACTAGACTTGGAGGGAGTGGGGGCAAGGCAGATTGTGTGGAGGGAGCAGACTGAGTGATTGTTTGTGAAGCAGGAATGTGCCAGGAACTTTTCATTGTTAATGGACTTTCTGCTTTCAGAAGGTTATACACAATGGAGAGACAAAAGTCAAAGTACTGTACAGTACGCTCTTCGTTTGCTGGAAGATCTTGATAGATTATGAGGCTATTGATGAGGGCTGTCTCCAGAATCCAATTGAAAGGTAAATACCAATTGCATCTGAATATTAGCTGTGTATCAAAATAGGTTTGATACTGGTCAGCCACATCCCCACCCACCTTGTGCTGGTTGTAGGCATCAACAATGACTGGTATATCAATCTCTTTCTGGTGTTCTCCAGGAAGAAATATGGAATTTGCTCCACTTGCATTGGTACTCTTGTTGCCTGGATGCTTTCTCATTCTCAGTACCAGTGACTCCTCACTACTTAGAGGGTGGATTGTACACATTATGGTAACAGGAGAACTGTCTATCCATAGCAAGGTTGCAATCCCATCATTAACAGCCCCACTTCGAAAATAATAGGGCAATTTGACATTGTTTTCAAACTTCCGCCCCTTGCGAGACACTTGGAACTGCTGCCTGCATGTGCCACATTCTCCTATTGTGATCAGACGGAGCTCTGCCGGCAGAGGTTGTATAGGCAAGAAGTCGTCCATGTATACATTGAAGGAGAGCTTTCAGTGCCTCTGGTGTAAATGTCTACTCAAGTCATAAACCATCTTTCCAGTATCTGTAAGCTGTACCAGATGGGATTCTACATCAACAGGATCCCCTCCTACTGCATTTGATAATGGGTGGAACTCCCAGACATAGCCCTTCTCTGCCATGCATAATAGCTTATATCCTTGGCAAATGGGCTTGTTTGGCATCATTGTAATGTGAATAGACCTTCCTGTGAATAGAATTGTGGCATTATCAATAGTAATATTACTGTCTGGTACTTGATACTGCTGCGAGAAAAATTGCAGCTGCTCTAGAAGAATATACCATTGAATGCCAAAAAGGCAATGATAGGGGGGTGTTTCGATAGTTCTAAAGCTACTAAGCATGGCCGGAGATCCCCCTTTGCTAAAACTTCCTTCACTTACGTCATCTTGACTTCAACTCTAATTCTCGACATTGTTCCATTACTCAAATCATCTTCAATTTTGTCTGAGACTTTTTGTTTTAGCAATTTGAGTGACTCTATTCTCAGAAGCCTTTTGCTTTGGAAGTTATCTTTGCTTTAATCATTATCCATTTGGTTCTGCAATTGGAGCAACTTTTTTATTTCCGGTTCTCCAAAGCAGATCAGGGATATTCTTGGTATCAATACTATCCCCCACTAATTGTGGTGAGAAAAACTATCTTACAATATCCTGTGGCATTGTGCATATTTCTTGCTCACTTAGTTTCAGAGGAAGATTCTGTATATCGATATAATACAACAACGTGAACTAAATACCAATCAATGTTGGAATCCACCACACACAATGTGCAACAAACAAGTACTGTTGTTCTCTGAAGTGCACTATCAGTCTTTCAATGGTGTATACAAATATATCTGACTCCTATGAAAACTCTGGAATCATCGGAGCAAGGCAACTGCAATATCCAAATTGTATTTATATTATAAAATACCTAAAATAAAAGCTCAATAATATTTTAAATTCATCTTTTGCTGGTAGGATTGTTATGCCTTTGGTGTGACAGTTATATTTCCGGAATCATACAGAATCACTCAAGATCCATATATAAAGACTTGATCTGGAATCACGAATTATCACTCGGATTTCCATATTGGATCTACCTTCTGGATTTGTTGACCTATTACTGATATCTCCATTACCTGACCTTCTTATCTACAGATCCATGACAACAGTCAAGCCAAGCACAAATAGGATATGCATCATCTTTGGATCATTAATGGTTACAAGTTCTCAATTGTTAATGGTCACTCCTAATTAGCAGGAAACCTTATTCCCAGTCCTTGACCAAATGTCTATTTACTCTTGCTCCAATGGTTCATTCCTAGTGAGATGATGTGTCATTAATATCAGACCACCATGACATCTCAAGATATGCAGAGTCATATAGGAGATAAGTTGGTAAACAATAATCGATATATCGGAGCCCTGTCAAGTGAGTGGACTTATCTTAATCAACCCTTATTTCGACAACACTTTACTTGTCTGGGCAAATGAGAGGTGGGATTCATATGTCCTAAGTTGTGCGGGATACACTACGTTCAATATATGGCAAAACAGCTCAGTTCCAGATTACTGAATATCTGGCTCCAATAGGGCATAGTCAAATAAAAGGTTCTGTCTATTGCTGCAATTGTTAAACCGTTAAGTACCCGGTGGGTATATGTGAGGGCAGTCTCACTGGCCCTTGGTAATTCAAAGCTGTTGGTTGATAATTGGTTTCAAATAAGTTCGGATCCATGTGACGTATTGCCAATTGCACTTATGTTGCAATACGAGCATATTACCCTGATGACGTAGTTAATACAACTTTTGGTTGGAATATGACTATCCAAGGTAGAGACCAAGGATGATTAGGCAGTTATGTATGTGAACTCTGAAGCAGGCTTTGGCAGTCTTAGGATTGTTAAGGGTGTGAATCATCTGAGATATAATCAGCAGTACCAAAATGGACGAAGCAGATCGAAAACATACTACCTACAATGAGATCTATCTACAGATACCTATTGACCTTCTTGACCTGGAGGTTAGGCCTTAACTGTATTCCTGTGTATTATCTATGAGTTCAAGATCGAAGTTAACAAGGATGCTTCTTGTAATGGGCGGGGTCAAGTATAGGTCACATTGGTAATAAAGAATGTGATATTGGAAAACAGAACATGAGACTTGATGTTTGTTTTGAGAGGCTCAAGACAAGACCAGAACCAAAACTTATTTCAAAGTCATAACTTGCTTTGCTATACAAGAGAACGAGTAAAGACAGAAGAAAAGAAAATTGTCCAACCCCAATAACCTCTGTTTATATACAATTCGTCTGCCACACTTGAATCTTTCTCCATGCTCTGATGTATCATCTGAATCTTTCCCCATGATTTTTCCCACCACCACACATTCTCTTACCAATTCAACCACGCCACATTATCTGACATCGCGACGCCTCAGACAACTTTCTTCTCATTGCACATTGTATTGCCAACACCATACATTATTCTCATGCCATCTCCGTGTCTCCCAGAGTCTCCATCCTTCGGTAACACCACTTCCTTTCTGGTTCCCCCAATACCACCCTCTTGGTACATCTCTTACTCTCACTCACAGCCCAAGCGGCGACTGTATCCTCCACTTAGGGCCGAGGTCCTCTGGGGACATTCTCCAATGGTCCTGGCTTCCCTGGATATCGCTTGTGAAACTTTCCTACTGCCTGTAAGCCATTCACAAATTTCGCAGGTTCCCAAGTCAAAGAATCATAACCCATCCAACATATGAGATACTGTAATGGAATCTGATACAACCGACTATCCTCGACACTCAACACTTAGTATTTCTCTTCGCCATCAACCTCAACCAGCAGTGGAGGACAGATTCATGGTCAAGCAACAAGGTCGTTAACTACCGCGTCTAGGAGTGAGACAGGCTGTATTCGGTGGATTTGTATTGATGCAGGTAATTCTAGTTCATCAACATATGGGGACACCCAATGGACATCCGTAAATGAACCCAACTGCTTCCAGTCCAACTTCAGCATAGGCCTTGTGGTTCCAATATGCCTCGCATCTAACCACACCTGAGATCCTGGCTGTATGTTGGGTGCTGGAATTCACTCTCGGTTTGCTCCCTCCTCCTGCACCACCTGGCTTTGTCTTATTTCTACCTGAAGGTTTTAATGAATGTGATGCATCGTCTTCTGGACTTGATCAGCGTCCAGGCGCCTCTGATCCTGCTGGTTCATGGGCTCTCTCAAGAATGACATCTGTGGATCCATGCCTTGATTGCCTAAAAAGGTGATACACTTTGTTGTTCCTGACATCCTATTATTCACAGCAAACTGGGCCATCAGGAGCCAGTTCACCCAATCATCCTGCTGATGGTATATGAACACCCAGACGTATTATTCCATAGTGGCATTCATTCATTTCATCCGGCCGTCTGTCAACAGATGAAAAGCTGTTGACATTCTCTAATCGATTCCCAGGCAACAGCATGCCTGACCCCACAATGTGGAAGCGAATTGTGGACCTCCATCCGAAACTATTATCTTTGGGAGCCCATGAAGGCGTACTACCTCCCGTAGAAGCATTTCAGCCAACCCCAAGGGATCTACCGTCGTATTACAGGGAATATAGTATCACATTATCGAAAGTATATTAGGTACCACTCACATTGCATTGTACCCTTCGCATTATGGCGCCCAAATCAAGTAGTCCATTGCACTGTCCTCCCATGGTTTACTTGGAACCGATAAAGGTCAAAGGGCTCCAAACGTCAAATTTCTTGAATTCTGGAATCGCTGACAACTATGGCAATTTCGCACAAACAGATCGATATTCTTCCGCATCTCCTTCCAATCATACTTTCTGTTGAGAAGGTCGAAGGTTTTTGTTTGTCCTGGACATCCTGCAAATGCCGTGTCGTGATGCTCATGTATGTGACGTAACCGTAGGACATCACCTTCTGGTACGTATATCTTCACTCTAATGGATTGTTCCATCCAGTTCTATACATTCTGCAATCGTAATCTTTTTCAAGCTTCTCTTCGTTCCAATTGTTTCCATTATCCTTCCTGGTAGCGGGTCAGTCACATATGCCTCTGTTATAAGATTGGGAATAAAGGGACGGCCCTGTGGGGGTGGGCTATCCATAGTGTTAGCAACGGTTCCGGGTTACCCGGCTGCAGACCAGGTTTGGAACCAGACCGGATGGTCCAGTCCGGGTAGTTACCACGAAAACAGGGGTACCCACCGGGTTCGGTGATGGGTTGGAACCGGACAGCGGTTTCATATTACAGTTCCTGCAACTTTGGCTTCAATTAAGTATTTGGGTTCTGATCGTATCACGACATGATCAATATGCAGATTGTGCAGTTTTAGCTCCTCTTTCACCTCCCGCTGTCAGATTTGTGATTGGACCAATATTGGTTGAATCGCTGAGAAAGAAGGTGATATTTCGGCCGAAACGTGTGGGTTTTCAATGGCGACTCAACAAATATTGGTCCGATCGCAAATTTGAGAGCGGGAGGGGAAAGAGGGGCTAAAACTACACAATCTATATACTGATCATGTCACGATATGATCAGAACTCAGATACTTATTTGGAGCCAAAATTCAAGACTTGAAATGCTGGGTCTTTGGTGGAAACCCATTGCAATGGTCCTGTTCTGGGTCGGAACTGGATCCCGAACCGAACCGGCAATTTGGACCCGTTGCTAACTCTAGGCTGCTATCCGCCAACAAACGCAATTGTTCTGGTAGGTTCTATGGCTTTAGCACAATCTGTTCAATAGTTTTCATTGTTTCATCCCCCACCTCAGGGAGGTCTCCTAGCCTCCTCGTCAAGGCGTCTGCTTTTCGATTTTATTTTGCTGCTCTATAGACCATCGGATAATCAAATCTGGTTAAAAATTCCAACCACCGTGCCTGTCTCCAATTCAGTAGGTTTTTCATCATAAAATATTCCAGATTCTTATGATCAGTGATCAATTGAAGGGGATACACAGCGCCTTCACATTCCGGTCTCCATTCCTCAAGTGCCTTAACGATCGCCAATAGCTCCTTATCGTATATATCGTAATTGCATTCAGCCGGTGTATGTTGGTTTGAGACATATGCCACGGGATGTAGCACTCCCTCATCATCATCTTGTGATTAAACTCGAGCTCACACTTAATTGGATGCATCTGGTACAATACTTACCTCCTTCTCGTAATCGAGCTGTCAAACGACTGGTGCTGTCGTTGAAGCAGTTACCATTGTTTGGAAGGCCAACTGTTGTCTTGCTTCCCACACGAATAGTTGATTGTTCTTTGTCTACCTTGTCAGATGTTCCGCTTTCTCTGTATACTTAGGAATAACCTGTCGATACTAGTTGCAGAATCCGAGGAATTTCTGTACTTTGAACAGGTTATTCGGTCAGCCCATTTTTGTCTTCTTCTCCTGGCTCCAATTCTTCACAGTTTCAATTTTTATCTTTATCCATTGAAATCCCTTTTGTCAATATGATCAATCCAAGATACCTCACAGTTTTCTTGTGAAATTCGCACTTCTCAGGTTTCAACTAGAGACCTGCCTCCAAAAGGCGTGGCATAACCCATTTGAAATATTGCTTGTGTTCCTCTTCAGAGTTGCGGGATATTAATACACCATCCAGATAACGGAATGCGAAATCGTCCATAGCTTCCATGAGTGTATTATCGATATATCCTTGGAAATCTGCGGGAGCATTTGTTGTGGCAAATTGCATTACCATAAGCTCGAACAGACCATATGTTCTGCGAAAAGCCAATTTATGTTCATCTCTGTTCTTAACTCTTAGGGGGTTATATTCGCCTCGGACATCAAGTTTCGTATATAATCGTGCCTCCTGAAAGAGATTAAGTGTTGTTCATATTGGGGGAAGGAGATAACGATTCTTGATTGTCTTTCTATTAATATCCCGATAATTAATACAAAACCAAAACCCCCTATCCGGTTGTATTGCGAACAAGACTGGTACTGCGAAAGGCAACGATGACTGGCCAATGAATTATTTGGACCAATTCTTCTTCAGCTATTCCTTAAGTACGACCACCATCAGCAAAATGTATTCTAGTCACTGGAAGCTATTAGGGGGGTACTCTAATAGCAAGTATAGATACTTAGGTATGGCCCTAGACCCTATTATTGATATATGGGGATACTGTATTGGTAGGTATTGCCTGTAACTGATCTCTCTGTGTCTTGGATAAAGATTTATACGCTACTTTACCGGACCTAGTTTTGCTTAATGCTGCTGGCTGGTTATTCTGCTCAAGAGCCTGTCACTCGGTTGTTGATTTCTGTATAATCCTCTCGGTAAACCTAAGAACCCTGTGTAATACTTCTGGCTCGGAATCACGGCCTTTGATATTGGAACTCCGAACTCGAAATATCCTATCCGGATGTCTATAGCTAACGGGCATAAGATCTTCTGCTTTCCTTGTAGTAATAGTAATCCTTATGTCCTCTTGTAAGTCTTTTGGAGTTGTTGACACACCTTGCTCCCCAATATGGCCTTGTACTTTAAGGTTATCGATATGCGTAACCAAACTCTGCTGTAGTGCAATAATTGAGGATAGCCACCAGACACACTGCGCCAGAAAGATATAATGACTATTCCTGGAGAATGATATAATCTTATCTAAAGCATATACGATTACGTTGTTATCGTTTTCGAAGGTAATCGTCATTTGTGAATACGTATTAAAACTGTTACTGGCGGGGTCGGGCACAGATGATATTGGTGACAATAATATAATATCAGAAAACGGGACAAAAGACTCGATGTTTGTTTCGAGGGAAGCAAGACAAGAGAAAAAGCTGTTTCAAAGTCGTAACTTGCTTTGCTTATACAAGAGAACGAGTAAAGAGAGAAGAAAAGGAAATCCTCCAATGCCAACAACACTCTCTTTATATACAATTCATCTGCTACCCTTGAATCATCCCTCATGCTCTGATGTACCATCCGAATCTTATCCCATGATCTTACACACCACTAGCACCACTCCTTGTCACTACAACCACGCCATATCATCTGACGTCGCAACACCTCAGTCCACTTCCTTATCATACTAAATTATACTGCCACCATCTCGCCGCTTCCCCCGCATCTCCCAACGTTGCTGCCTCTCCGTAATAGAATTCCTTTGACTCGCTTTCCGTATCCCCTTATTTTCTCCAAGTACCTTCGTACCTATCAGCGCCATGACAGTATCGCCCCCTTAGGTTCGAGGTCCTCCAAGAACATTCTCCAATGGTCCAGGCTTCATAGGATATTGTCGATCAAACTCCTCAACAGCCTGCAACCCATCATCAAACTTTGCAGGCTCCCAGGTCAGGGAGTCACAACCTGTCCACCCGATCGAATACTGTAACTGATTTCACTATACCCGACTATTCTCAATGCTGGGTACTTGATATTCCTCCGCTCCATCTACCTCTGCTGCTGGGCGAGGTTCAACCCGCTGTCCCACGAAAGGGTTCTCTACCACCGTATCCCAAATTGAAACAGGTTGAACTCGATGAATTTGTATTGATGCAGGTAATTCCAACTCGTATGCGTAAGGGGATACCTTTCTACACACCTGAAAAGGTCCCAGGCGCTGCCAATCCAGCTTCCGAGTTGGACGAGTTGTTCGGATATGGCAAGTGTCCAACCAAACCTTCGATCCAACTGTAACGGCGGCACGTGACCCAGGTCCGGGTAACGGCCATTCTATATAGTCAGCTCGCCACGAGACTTAGATCTCTAGCGATAATCTTACCTATACACCTATATTT
>Ga0307515_10006840_pt1 | contig 22691 bp, 13 predicted proteins | sample 17_EM_MG_FD_194513 | JGI IMG/M metagenome (GOLD analysis project Ga0307515, IMG submission 194513) | Populus trichocarpa ectomycorrhiza microbial communities from riparian zone in the Pacific Northwest, United States - 17_EM | ecosystem: Host-associated > Plants > Roots > Unclassified | place... | reverse complement strand
CACGCGTGCGAAAGCGCCGTCCAAAGTCATATCCATGGCTGAAGATTCCACGCCATCAGGCTCGTCGACAGTTACGAACCTTTGGTCACTTGGTGACCGCTTAAGTAAGCGGCATTGGGCTTAGGCAACTGATTCACTGAAGCTGCGCCAGCAGCGACTCATGCACACCCGCGGCGCCCGGACCTACCAACAAGTGAACCCAGTCTTCCGCAGGCCGCGCTACACCGCGCAGACCGAGTGCGCGAATCGCGGCCTCGTCAATCGAAGAACCACGCGTGACTTGCACACGCAGTCGGCTCGAAGCTAACTCCACCGCTCTCACGTTACTGCGCCCACCTAGCGCGTGCAGAAGACGGTCACCGATAACAGGTGTTGGAACATCGATGGCGCCTGGCGCTACTTCGACGGCAGTCTCACGAGCAGGTGCTTGGATGGCAGCGGATTGAAGACCACCACGGATTTCGCCGGCAATTTGATCCGCAATGGGACCGAGGATAACTTGCAGAGCGCTTGCCGACGGGCGAACGATCCCCTGTGCGCCGAGACGCTTCAATGCTTCGACATCTACTTTGGATTGATCGTTGACGCCGAGCCGCAAGCGTGTAGTACACGCATCGACGGTCCTTAAGTTAGCCGCTCCGCCCAGCGCGGTGATGAAGCTCAATGCGCGGTTTAGCTTTGCACCGGATGGCGCCAATTCAAGCGCCGAACGCTGCGCCGATTCCACTGCGCTCTCCGCCGGCTCTCGTCCCGGCGTTTTGAGATCGAACTTCGAAATGCAGTACCGAAACACGCTGTAGTAAATAGCGAAGTACGCAAGGCCGATCGGTATCAACAACAGCGGATGAGTCGCCCGACTGAAGTTGAGCACATAGTCGAACAACCCCGCGGAAAAACTAAACCCGAGCCTGACGTCGAAGGCATTCATGATGACCATGGAAAGCCCGGTCAGCACTGCATGCACGGCATACAACAGCGGCGCAAGAAACATGAAGGTGAATTCAATGGGCTCGGTTACACCGGTGAGTATTGAAGTCAGCGCAATCGAACCCAACAGCCCGCCGACAATGCGTCTCCGCTCCGGCCGCGCCGCGTGATACATCGCCAGACACGCCGCCGGCAGACCAAACATCATCACGGGAAAAAACCCGGCCATGAACGCGCCTGCCGACGGATCTCCCGCGAAGAAGCGTTTCAGATCGCCCGTAACCCCTTGGTAATCACCGATGAGAAAATAAGCCACGTTATTAAGGATGTGATGCAGGCCGGTCACAATCAGCACGCGATTGAGCACACCGAATGCGAACAGCCCGATATTGCCCGCGGCCAACACGGTATGGCTCAGTGAATCCATTCCGTGCTCGAGCACCGGCCAACCCAAACCAAATGCCGCAGCAAGCAGCAGCCCCGCGCATCCGCTCGCGATCGGCACGAATCGCCTACCACCAAAGAACGCGAGATAACTAGGCAGCGTGATGTTGCTGAAACGGTTGTATAGATATCCGGCAAGCAGGCCGGAGATGATTCCCGCCGGCACGCTGAGCTTGGCGAGCTCGCGAGCTTTGTAGGCTTGCACCGCGAAATCGCTCGCGACGCCCGTGAGGCCGGCGATCACCTCCGGTGGCACAGCGATTAGCACCTCCGTTGCTTTGGTGGTGACCAGATAGCCCACGACGCTGGCCAGCCCCGCCGCCCCGTGATTCTCGCGAGCCAAACCGACGGCAACGCCGATTGCAAACAGCAAACCTAAGTTCGAGAAGATCGCATTGCCCGCGGCAGCCATCGAAGGGATGTCCAGAAGATCCGGCTGTCCCAGTCGCAGCAGCAAACCTGCAATGGGCAGCACGGCGATGGGCAACATCAAAGCGCCGCCGATGCGTTGCAAGTTGGCTAGAAGCTGTTTCATGCGGGCGCTCCGGTTTTCGTCACCATGCACTCTCTCAATAGCTCGCGTACGGCTGGGGCACTCGATTGCCCGAGTGCGCGATTGGCGATGTCACGGCACTCGTCCAGAGCCAATGACGCAATCAGTGTTTTGAGCCGCGGGATTACGGATGCAATCGCGGAAAGCTCGGTGACACCAAGACCGATGAGTATCGGCGCAGCGATAGGATCCGACGCCAAACCACCGCAGACGGCGACGACTTTGTTTTGTGCTCGACCCGCCTTCGCCGCAGTCGCGATGAGTCGAAGCACTGCTGGATGTAACGCATCGAGCTGCGCGGCAAGCTCCGGATGACTGCGATCCATGGCGAGTGTGTATTGCGTGAGGTCGTTCGTGCCGATCGACAGAAAGTCGGCTTCGTGAATCAGCTGATCGGCGATGACTGCGGAAGCCGGCGTCTCGATCATCACGCCGATCTCAATCGACGAGGTCAGCCCGACTTCCTTGCGCACATCGTCAAGCGCGGCGCGAATGGCGCGCACTTCCGTGACGCCGGTGATCATTGGGAGCAATAGCTTGCATTGACCCAAGGGACGAACTTTCAGCACCGCTCGCAATTGCGTATGCAGCAGATCCATCCGCCAAAGACTCGTGCGCACACCGCGCAATCCGAGCGCTGGATTTTCTTCGTGCGGTAGCGGCAAGTAAGGAATCGGCTTGTCGCCGCCAATATCGAGCGTGCGGATGACGACCGGACGTGGCGCAAACACTGCGGCGATCGCTTGATACTGCTCGGCCTGCACGTCTTCGTCGGGCGGCGTTTGCCGATCTAAGAACAGAAATTCCGTTCGAAGCAAGCCGCAGCCTTCGGCGCCTTCCGCAATGGCTGCATGCGCATCGGCCAGCGCACCCACATTGGCGAAGATCTCGATTCGATGTCCGTCGGCCGTTCGACAATCGCGTTGTGCAATCGCTTGCTCCGCCGCCCTTCGAGCGCGACGCGCCACCAAAGTCTTTTCAACTTTCCGCAATTCGGCAGCGGCGGGATCGACATGTAACACGCCGGAGTCCGCGTCAAGCACGAGCCGTGTTCCGTTAGGAACGGCCAACACGGTGGGTCCGGCAGCGACAAGCGCCGGTACGCCCATCGCTGCGGCAAGAATCGCGACATGGGATGTCGGCCCGCCGGCTGCTGTGCAAATTCCCGCAAGTTTCGTAGCATCCAGCTCCGAGAGTTGCGATGGCATCAATTCCCGCGCGAGTACGATTGCGTGCTGAGGAATATGAAGTGGATGGGTCTTTGCTTCGCCGGCGATCGCCAACAGCACCTGAGTTTCCAAATCTCGCAAGTCGTCAACTCGCTCTCGGATGCGCGCATCGTCAGCTTCGTTGAGCAGGTTCACATGGCGGAGAATGGCTTGCTTCCAAGCAAAGCCCGCACTCTTACCTTGTGAGACCGCTTCTTGGGCCGCTTGAATCAGCTCTGGATCGTCGATGAATTCCAGGTGCGCTTCCGCGACAGATCGTTCAGCGCCATGGCTCGTATCGATGCGCCGTTGCAAGCTCGACTTCACTGTCGCGTGTGCGCGATCGAGTTCCGTCGCTTCGAAAGACGCGCCCTGACCTACTTCTTCGACAAAGATCTCCGGTCGTGCAAGGTGGAAGGCCTCTCCGACAACGAGCCCGGCGCTAGCGCATACGCCTTTGATGCTTCCCGAGGTAAATGGAGTGGCGGGGAGAGCCTCCCCAGTGCCGGAACCCACCAGAGCTCCCGAAGAACTCGGGAGCTGCGCCACACTGACAGCGCGATTCGACCCTGAGCCTGGAGCGGACTGCGACCGCAACTTGGGGTTCGTGACAGATGCTTTGCCGGCGGCGACGATTAGCGCTTCCAATACCGCGACTGCTTGCCCCGCGTCCGGCCCAATTGCTTCGACGAGCGCTTCGTCTCCAAAGCGAATCCGAAGCGACATCAACGAAACGGCACTCTTGCCGTTAGCCTTGCGACCATGCGCCTGTACTGTGATGGTCGATGCAAACTTCTTCGCGCCATTAGCAAACATCGCAGCCGGCCGCGCGTGGACGCCATGCTCTAATTCAACGATGAAGGTTCGAGCGGCGGTCTGAGCTGAGGTTGATTGCACCGCCTCTGCCGTGCCCAGAGAGATCAACTGAAGCAACTCATCGCCCACAGAGACCGCACGATTCGACACTCCGCTCGCGATGCGAAACCGATCGCCATTGGCGACGATTATCGGCGTGATCGCGCTTTTCGCCGCTCGCGCAATGAGATCCAGATCGAAGCTGATCAACCGGTCACCGGTCTTCACGTGATCGCCTTGCTTCACGTGCGTCTCAAACCCCTCCCCACGCAGGTTCACAGTATCAACGCCGACGTGGATCAAAACCTCCGCGCCATTCAAAGCGCGAATCGTCACGGCGTGCTTCGATGCCGGAACGACAATCAGCTCACCGTCACAAGGCGCGAAGACCGCGGCGCCCATAGGATCGATGGCCACCCCATCACCGAGCATGCGACCTGAGAACACTTCGTCCGGCACCTCATCCAGCGGCCCGCACCATCCGTCCACCGGCGATCTAAGAATGAGGTTCGACATCGAGCGTGCGCGCCTATTGCGAAAGGTGAACGGAGTCGACCGCCCACATGGGATCGACTTTCTGCCGTGTAAACATCAAGCAAAGATCGTGACGCCCTTCACGAGCACCGATCGGAACAGGCGGCAGGGCTGTTACGTCATTGCGTCGCACAGCCGGCGCCAATGGCAACACCGCAACCCGCTCCCCTTGGCAGCTGTCGAGCCGGATCTCCAACTCTCCCTCCCGCGTTTTCGGGCTCGGCAACGGAATTTTTTTCACGGCATCGCCGATCTGGAAGTTGAACGGCAATTGCCCCACGCTCGCCGTCAACGACACGCCTTGCGACAGATCCACGCCTTCATAGATCCAGCACGGATTCATGATGTCTACCAGGAACACAGCCCGGGGGCCAATCAGTGGTGCGTCATCTTCCAGTGAAAGCACCAACTTCTCTGTACACAATTTCAATTCATGACTGTTTCGTTTAGTCGATGACAGCACCTGCTGCTGTGGCAACAGCGACGCGTGCGCAATACCCAGCGCATCGTACGCAGGAAACTGCGAAGCGAGCCGCTGAGTGAAACTTGACCAGTCGATATGCCTCGGATCAGACCAACCGATTTCCGCCACCGCCGCAGCGCGCGGATATGTCATATAGAAAACGCGATCCTCGGTACGGATGTGCTCCGTCCAGATATTCGCCTGCACGCCGAGAATGTGCCGCTGCTGATTCGCACCCAATGCGGCGGGAAGCGGGTCAAACCTGTAAATCTCTTCCATCGTCACCACACGGCCACGCCCGGGCGGCTCGCTCGCCAAGGCGCTCTGACGATTATCCAAATACAAAGTGGGCGCCGGTGATAAGACAGCATCATGCCCCGCCTGCGCAGCGGCCAACGCGCCTTCAATTCCGCGCCAAGACATTACGGTGGATTTTGGCCCCAGCCCGCCTTCCAAAATTTCATCCCAGCCGATTAAGCGCCGCCCGTGCGCATCCAGGAACTTCTCCACACGCTGCACGAAATAGCCTTGCAGCAGCGCCTCGTTGGCGATGTTCAACTCCCGCATGCGCGCTTGCACGCGCGGCGAAGCCTTCCACTGATTCTTAACCGCCTCATCCCCTCCGACATGAATATACGTGCCCGGAAACATCTCCATCACTTCCGTGAGCACGTCTTCGATGAATGAAAATGTCGAGTCATCGACGTTATACAAATTCTCGTAAACACCCCAGTCCGCCGGAACGACTTGCGACGCGCCCGCGTTGACCGCCAATTGAGGATAAGCGGCGATCGCCGCCGATGCGTGCCCCGGCATTTCGATCTCGGGAACGATGGTGATGTTCCGCCTCGCAGCGTACGCAACGAGCTTGCGCACCGTTTCCTGTGAATAATAGCCACCATACTTTCGCGGCTGCCCGGTGGCAGGATCGATATCGGCGGCCGGCGCAGCGCCCGCAGGCACCCGCCATGCAGCGACGTCCGTGAGCTTCGGAAATTTCTTGATCTCGAGGCGCCAAGCCTGATCGTCCGTCAGGTGCCAGTGCAAAACATTGAGCTTGTGAAGCGCCATCGCATCAATAAAACGCTCGATGAATTGCGGCGACTGATAGTGCCGCGCCGAGTCGAGCAGCAACCCGCGCCAGGCAAAGCGCGGCTCGTCGACGATTCGCCCGGTGACAATGCCGGCGGCACCTTTGCTCGAGCTTGCGTTAAGTATCTGCCAGAGCGTCACGGCTCCGTAAAACAAGCCTCGCGGATCTCGCGCCGAGACGAAAACGCCTTTCTCGCTTGCAAGAATCTCGTAACTCTCTGAGCTCGCGCCCGCCGCTTTCGGATCGAGCACGAATTGGATCGTCCCGTGCTGCGCCCGTTTGGGCCGAATGGGTGTCGTTCGAGAAAGCAGCTCGACAAAATACTGCGCAATCGAGTCTGGCGTGTTTGCGGAGGCAGCTTGAGCGCTGTCCCCCTGCAGGCCTTCGGCCCCGACGGTCACATCCACGCCGACAGGAATCACAACATCGCCGGCCATCGCCCGCAGAGGCGCGGGAATCACCGACGGCTGAGCAGGTAAATATGCCGCCGGTCCGGCTTCTCGTTCGCCTACGTGTGTCTTCCGCTCGATCGGTGTACACGCCGCAATCAGCAGTATCGCGGCAGCCATCGCCGCGACCATCGACTGCACTCTTCCAACCTGTAACACTCTAACCATGTCTCACATGCCTCATCCCTTAGTTCAACGCGGTCGTGAAGCGCTCGATCGTAACGAATTGTCCGCCGCGAGCGCCGCCGCCGAAGAGCGGCTGCTCAGCGATGCCGGCGATGTGGAAGCTTTGGAATTGCGTTATCTCATCTGCGCGCGTGGCGGTAATCTCACCAAGGCAGCCGAGACGCTGCAAGCCATCATCACGATTCAGCCGCAAGCCGACTGGGCGTTCAACAATCTCACAAATTTGTTGTTCAGTAATGGCCGACGCGCGGATGCCGAGCAAGTCGCGCGCGCCGCGCTGCGGGCAAACCCGCGCAGCCCGCAAGGGCACAACTTGTTCGCCACCATTCTTTCGGAACAGAACGATCTCACGTCCGGCGAATGGCATTTCAGGCGATCGTTGGAGCTCGGCGGGCCGCAAGCCGCTGTGCTCGCGAATCTCGCCCTGAATCTCATGCAACAAGGCCGGGCGGAACAAGCCGATGCGTGCTTCGCACAATCCGACTCCCTCGAGCCCGGCAACATGCAAACCCTCGCTCATTGGTCCAAGCTCTGCGAAGTGCGCGGCGATTTGAATCGCGCGGAAGAATTGCTGTTGCGCGCCGAGGGCGTCTCTTCCAAAAGCGAATTCGATCTCTTGCGCGCCGGTTATCTGGCCAGAGTCGGCCGCCCCGAAGAAGCTCTGCGCATCATCGATGCGGCGCCCTCCCTCGGCGGCCAGGGCCAACTCGAGCGCGGTCGTCTGTTGGACCACCTTGGCCGCTACGAGGAAGCGTGGCGAGATTTCGTCGCGGCCAAACACAAGCTCGCCAAAGAAGCCGGCGGTCTTGTATACAAAGTCGACGTTGTGAACGTGTTCTTCACTCGTCTCAAACGCTTCTTCGTGCGGCCGAACATCGAGCTCCTGCCCGCAGCGAGCGTCAGGCGCGACACGCCGCAGCCCATTTTCGTGCTCGGCTTTCCTCGCTCCGGTACGACTTTGATCGAACAGATTCTCTCCAGCCATTCGGCGGTGGCGGCGGGCGGCGAGCTCACCTTTCTCGGCGAGACGCGCCGACTCGCGGGTCTGCTTCTGCCGAGCAACGAGCATTTCCCGGAAAATCTCGCACAGAGCTGGACGGCGGACAATCGGCATGTAGCCGCGCTGTTTCGCGACCACTACCTCGCCCGAGCCGAGCAAAGCGGGCTCTTCGAGAGCGGCAAGCCGTTTTTCACGGACAAGATGCCTTTCAATGAAATGTATCTGCCGCTGCTCAAGATTGCTTTCCCGCACGCGAAGATCGTTCGCGTAATGCGCCATCCGCTCGATGTGTGCGTGTCGATGATGTCGAACAATCTCACGCACGGCTTCAATTGTGGTTATCGCATCGAGGATACGGTGCGCCACTTCGTCGCGATGTTCGACTTGTTCGAACATTACCGACGGGAAATGCAGATCGGGGAATACACGCTGCGCTATGAAGACCTGATTCGAAACCCACTCATGGCAACTCAGCGCCTCCTTGAGTATATCGGCCTGCCCTTTGAAGAATCCTGCATGCGATTTCACGAGAGTCGGCGCTATGCGCCGACTCCCAGTTACGCTCAGGTCGCTCAACCGCTCAACGATCGGTCGATGGATCGATACAAGCACTACGCGGAGCATCTGAAACCGTACGTTGCACCACTGACTCCAATGCTCCGCGAGCACCGTTACGAGCCGCTGTGAGCTTTCGATGCTTCGCCTTAAAACTTCACTCGTGCACCGGCAAAATAGATACGCCCGTTGTCGTAGATCGCGCGCGGGCGGAAGGTATCGGTTGCGTACTGCACGATCTTGTCGTCCGTCAGGTTCACGGCATCGAATGTCAGCGCGACGTTCTCCGTGATGTTCACGGCAGCCGATGCGTCCAGAGACTCGAGTGACTCCTGGTTGAGCTGCGTCGACCGGTCGAACGCGACGAAGAAGTCCGACCGATAGGTATAAGCCAGGCGCGCACTGAATCTTGCATTCTCGAAATATCCCGCGATGTTGTATTGATCCTTCGAGGTGCCTTGGAGCGGATCACCATTGTCGGCTTTTGCATCCGTGTAAGTGTAGTTCGCCTGCACACCAAAGCCGCCCCAAATCGGCTTGGTTCCGGAAAGCTCAGCGCCTTTAATCTTGCCGCCGCCACCGTTTGAGCGAATGTTGACCGTGAACGGACAGTTGAATATCCCGGCCTGAGTGGATGGCGTACACAGACCTGACGGAGTCGACGTTTGAATGGGAAAGACTTGTGTTGTCGATGTATCCGTCACAAAGGACTTCACGTCCTTGTAATACAGGCCCAAAGCCAGTACCGAGTTTTGATCCGGATACCATTCAAGCGACACATCCGCCTGATTCGCTCGATACGGATCGATGTTCGGATTTCCGGTGGAGCCGGTCAACGCGCCGATATTCAAGCTCGCGCGCGGGGCGATGTCCGTGAAGTCCGGTCGCGCCATGACCTTTGCCAAGGCGAATCGCAGAATCACATCGTCCTGCACCGTGTACGCAACGTTGAGACTGGGCAGTACGTCCGTGTAGGTGCGCTCGACCGATATCGGATCGTAGTTGCCAAAAGGATTTGCAACGGCGCCCGCCGGACTACTCACAGCGCCGCTGGATGTTTGCTCGGTGCGTACCACGCGCACGCCGAGGTTGCCGCGCCAGCTCTCGGCGTCAAACTTGCCCATGACATAACCGGCATAGGCTTTCTCCGTAACCGCGAATTGCTGTGGCGGATAGGGAATTCGGCCATTGGTTTGGTCGAAAGCATCGAACAGCGTACTATCCACCACATCGCGATTCACTTGCCAGTAAGAGCTGAGCGTGCCGGCGGCGGAGATGTTTTCCAGAAAGTTGCTCGGTGTCGGGCCGCCTGCGAAAAAGGCGCCTGTGCACGGCCCTCCGCCGCAACCGCCGGCACTGAGCAGATCGAAGAATCCCGGCACCGCATTGAAAAGCGTCTCGCGATCGTGATCGCTGTACTTCGCGCCGAACTTCACCGATTTTAGCAAGCCCAAATTAAGTTGCGCTTCGGCATCCGTGTACGCGTAGGTCTCTTCGTCACTGTTCAAGATCTGATGCAGTGAAGCGAAGATCAGATTGAGATCGCTGGGATCGTTCGGGTTGATGTTTTCGAAGCTGACTTGCGGCGACTTGCCTCGCAAGTCATAAGTGAACGCGGCGGGCGCGCCGAACTCCACGAACGGTTGCGCATCAGTGTTGCCGTCCGCATCTGTGTAACCGACTTTGAAGTGCAGCGTCCAGGTAGAGTTCGGAGTGAGCTTGGTATCCAAGTCTATGTTGCGGGTCGTGGCATTCGCTTGACGATTGATCGCGTCATACACAATGCCGAAACCAGCAGTACCGTTGGCCGGCGATGCGATGCGGCCCGCAACCGCGGTATCGCCAACGATCGTGGTGTTACTCAGCGAGCCCGGACCCGCGGCTGCAGTTCCGGCCAGCGCTTGTGAGCCCCACGCCAGATAATTTTCGTTGATGTTGTCCGCGTCGAAGCGGGAGTACAAGCCCGTGAGGTTCGCCTCGAGCTCATCGCTCGGTCGAAACTGCACGGCGATATTCCCGCCTTTGCGTACTCGTTCTTGCTGGAAGAGTGCAGAGCCAATCAGCGAGGGGATAAGCGTTGTGCCGGCTCCCGCATCTGCATCCTGATAGCCCAGCACCTCAACGCCATCTCGTCGTATTTCGCGCTTCTGATAAACCGCCGCGCCAAGAATGCCGAGCGTTCCCGCGTCATTTTTCCAACTGATGAGCCCGGACGCCTGAGGGTTGGTCTTATCCGCCAAATCGGAATAAGCCGCCTGCAGAGAGCCGTACGCAGTGAAGGGCTTCAGATCGAGCGGGTTGCGAGTTACCACATCGATCGTGCCGCCGATGCCGCCTTCTTCGAAATCCGCTTGTGGACTTTTGTAGACCGCCACTTGGCCGATAACGTCCGACGGCAGCATCAAAAAGTTGAAGCTTCGGGTGGAATTCAACTGATCGAGAATGAACCAGTCCGCCGTGGCAAGTGCATGGCCATTTAGCAAAGTGCGGGTAAGATTCGGCGCTGTGCCGCGCAAGCTCACGCGCTCGCCTTCTCCATACTCACGATTGATGACGACGCCCGGCACGCGCTGCAATGCCTCTGCAACGTTCTTATCCGGAAATTTGCCTACGTCTTCCGCCGTGATGGCATCGACAATAGTCGATGCATTACGTTTGGTTTCCAGAGACTCGCGCAAGCTGGCGCGGATACCCGTGACGATCACTTCTTCCAATGCGTCGTCATCGCCGGAGCCGCTGTCTTTCGCGGCATCCTGCGCGTACCCGGGGTCGTTGCGACCGAACAGGGCCATGGCGACTGCGGTTCCGATCAACGTCGACCTTGAGATTCTCATAGTTAGGTTCCCCCGCTACTTGGAGCATCGACCCCGTGGCGATTTCGAGACCCAGCTCGCCATGGGGACCACTTAGATACCAATATAGTACCGATATTCACGCCAAGGCAAATTTCCCATCACCAGTGGTTCCGCCGCAACGCGAATTCTTTCAGGTCAGGTGGTTACAAATACAGGCAAACCACACATGGACAAGTGGTACTTAATTGGTAATATAGCGAGGCAATGAGGTTGAGGGGACAAACGTGGCTTTGCTGCCGAAGAACGTAGGATCGTTGGATGAGACGAGCAGCCTGCCCCTTTATCAGCAGCTGCAAAGAGCGCTTCGCGACGCCATCGACAAGCGAGTTCTGGCGCCGGATGACGCGCTTCCCGCCGAAAGAGATCTCGCGATTGAGTTCGATGTCTCTCGCATTACGGTGCGCAAAGCGATCGATGGATTGGTCACGGAAGGCCTGCTCGTTCGTCGACAGGGCTCCGGCACTTTTGTGCGCGCCCGGGTCGAGAAGAATTTCTCGAAGCTCACCTCATTTTCGGAGGACATGCGGGCGCGGGGCAGAAACCCACGCAGCGTATGGCTGAAACGAACGGCCGGGACTGTAACGCCTGAAGAATCTCTCACCTTGCGGTCGAGCCCGGGCACGCCGGTCTACCGCTTTCATCGAATCCGTTTTGCGGACGACGCGCCGATGTGCCTCGAATATGCAACGGTGTTGGCGTCCTGCTTGTCTGGAGTGAGCACTGTCGAAAATTCTTTGTATGAAGCCTTGGAGAGCGCCGGCAATCGTCCCGTGCGCGCCCTGCAAAGATTGCGAGCGATCCTGTTCACACAGGAGCAAGCGGATCTGCTCGCGGCTCGAGAGAAAGATGCGGGCTTGCTGGTGGAACGCGTAGGTTTTCACGCGGATGGACGCGCGATGGAATTCACGCAGTCGTATTTCCGCGGCGATACTTACGACTTCGTAGCCGAGCTCAACGCGAGCGTATGACCGACCGAGAAGCCACGCAGATGTTTCGCGAAGCCGCTCAAGCAGCGCTCGCGGTGCAAAGACAGATCGAAGAGAATCGGCCGCGCGTCGAGGAGCTGCGCGATGTGCTGCTCGAAATGGCACCCCGCGCTGTCGTTACCTGTGCGCGCGGCAGCTCGGATCACGCCGCCACCTTCGCGAAATATCTCATCGAAACGCGCACCGGCGTGCTCATCTCTTCCGCCGCACCGTCCGTTAGCTCGGTCTATCTGACGAAGACAGATTTGCGCGGCACCGTATTCCTCGCCATCTCTCAATCCGGCGCCAGTCCAGACTTGTTGGCGGCCACGGCCATGGCGCGCAGGGCCGGGGCACTGACTGTCGCGATGGTGAACGCCGAAGGCTCACCGCTTGCAAACTCCGTGGATTACGCCATTCCGCTTTGCGCGGGACCGGAAATCAGTGTCGCCGCGACCAAGTCGTACATCGCATCGCTCGCCGCCATCGCGCATCTCGTTGCGACCTGGGTGTCCGATCATGAGTTATTGGATGCGCTCGAGCGTGCGCCCGAACAGCTGGCACTCGCCTGGCAGTTGGATTGGACAAGCGCGTGCGAACGATTGAAGCACGCCGACGATCTATATGTACTGGGACGCGGGTTGGGGTTAGGCATCGCGCAAGAGGCCGCCTTGAAGCTCAAAGAGACTTGTGGCTTGCATGCCGAAGGTTTTAGCGCAGCGGAAGTGAAGCACGGACCAATGGCGCTCGTGCACGGAGACTTCCCTGTGCTGCTGCTTGCCCAGAACGACGAAACACGGGCCGGCAGCGAATCGCTGGCAGCGAGCTTGGTTGCCCGCGGCGCGGCGGTTCTAACAGCCGGCCTGCACTGTCCCGGCGCTATCATGTTGCCGACCCTCTCCGCGCATCCCGCCATCGAGCCACTGCTGATGATTCAAAGTTTCTACCGCATGACGAATAACCTGTCGCTCGCTCGCGGACTCGATCCCGATCGGCCGCCGCATCTATTGAAAGTGACTGAGACCGTATGACCACCGTCGCACTCATCAATGGTCGAGTGCTCACGAACAGCGGGTTCGTCGAAGACCGCGCCGTGCTCATCGAGGGCGATCGTATCGGCGCCGTTCTTCCCAACTCCGATGCGCGCGTTAGAAACGCCGCGCGTGAAGATCTCGACGGCGGATTGCTGCTACCCGGCTTCATCGACTCTCAGGTAAATGGCGGCGGCGGCGTTTTGTTCAACGACGAGCCGAGTGTCGATGCCATCCGCGCGATCGGTAATGCGCACCGCTCGTTCGGCACCACCGGTTTTTTGCCCACTCTCATCAGCGAAGACCTGGATGTCGTTGCCAAAGCCATCGCGGCCACTCGCGATGCAATCGCCGCCGGTGTTCCCGGCGTTTTAGGTATTCACATCGAAGGACCGTTTCTCAATGTGGCGCGCAAAGGCGTACATGACGCCAACAAACTGCGCGGTCTCGACGAAAGCGCGGTGGAATTACTCACGTCTTTGAGGGTCGGCAGGACGCTCGTCACGCTGGCGCCGGAAATGACCACGCCTGCGATCATCCAGAGACTCGCCGCCGCTGGTGTCGTGATTTCGGCAGGCCATACAAACGCCACTTTCCGCATCATCGAAGCGGCATTGAAGTCCGGGCTCACCGGTTTCACGCACTTGTTCAATGCGATGTCGCAGATCGCGAATCGCGAGCCGGGTGTCGTCGGCGCAGCGCTCGACGATCCGAATAGCTGGTGCGGCATCATCGTGGATGGCCGACATGTAAGCCCTGTGGTGTTGCGCATCGCTCTACGAAGCAAACGCCATGACCGCTTCATGCTCGTAACCGACGCGATGCCGAACGTTGGCACTTCGAACCGGTCTTTCGTTTTGCAGGGTCGCACGATCTTCATTCGCAACGGCGTGTGTGAAGATGAGGACGGTCGCCTCGCGGGCTCGCAGCTGGACATGGCAAGCGCTATCCGCAACTCGGTCGCCACGCTCGGCCTGGAACTGGCTGTCGCCGTGCGCATGGCGAGCACTTACCCGGCTGAATTCTTACGAGTGGCGCACGAGCACGGGAAAATCGCACCTGGATTTCGGGCCAACCTCGTGCTCGCGGACGAGAACATCCAAGTCAAGCGGACTTGGATCGACGGCCGCTCGCAGTAACACGACAGTGATCCGGCGGCAGGCTCTCAGCCCTGGGCCGGCCTATGGCCCAATCTATAATCATATTATAGTACTCACCTTAGTCCACGAGGGGGGCACTTCCGATGGTTTCCAAATCCCAACGGCGCGCGGCCGCGCACCTGGCCATGCTTGCGACGAGCCTTTGCGTATCCTGGCTTTCCGCACCGGCATTCGCCGCGGTCGAGACGGTGAAAGCAGACCTTACCGTCCATGCAGACCAACCCAAGAGCAAGATCGATCGGAATATTTACGGCCAATTCGCGGAGCACTTGGGCGCCGGAATCTACGGCGGCCTGTGGGTCGGGGAAAACTCCAAAATTCCCAACACACGCGGCTATCGCAACGACGTGGTCGCGGCGCTGAAGACGTTGGGCGTACCGCTCGTCCGCTGGCCCGGTGGCTGCTTCGCAGACGAATACCACTGGCGCGAGGGCATCGGTCCACGCGACAAACGTCCCGTGAAAGTGAACACGACTTGGGGCGGTGTCGAAGAAACCAACGCGTTCGGCACTCACGAGTTCTTGGATTTTGCCGAGCTCATCGGTGCGGATGCGTACGTGAACGGCAATGTGGGCACCGGCTCGCCGCAAGAAACGGCGGAGTGGGTCGAGTACATCACGTCCGATACAAAATCCACACTGGCCAATCTTCGCCGCCAGAACGGTCGCGACAAGCCTTGGAAGCTGCCTTACTTCGCCGTGGGTAACGAGACTTGGGGTTGCGGCGGCAATATGCGGCCGGAGTTTTATGCGGACGTGTACCGGCAGTTCGCCACTTTCATCAAGGCGCCCAAAGAGAACAGGCCGAAGATCATCGCGAGCGGCTCGAACGGCAGCGATCTCAATTGGACCGAAGTGATGATGAAACAGGCAGCAAAGGAGATGGACGCGCTGAGCGTCCACTACTACACGCTGCCCACCGGTAACTGGAAGAAAAAAGGCTCGGCCACTCAATTCGGCGAAGACGAGTGGATGTCGACGATGTCCCGCACGCTGAAGATGGAGGAGCTGATCTCGAATCACTCCGCGATCATGGATAAGTACGATCCGGAAAAGCGCGTGGGGCTGCTTGTCGACGAGTGGGGCACCTGGTACGACGTGGAGCCCGGCACGAATCCCGGCTTCTTGTTCCAGCAGAGCAGCATGCGCGACGCGGTCGTGGCCGCGGTTAACCTGAACATCTTCCACAATCATTCCGATCGTGTTCGCATGTCGAATATCGCCCAAATGATCAATGTGTTGCAGGCGATGATTCTCACGAACAACGAGAAGATGGTCGTCACGCCCACGTATCACGTGTTCGAGATGTACAAGCCGTTCCAAGGCGCCACTCTGATTCCGGTGGACTTGTCTCAGGTGCAATACAAGCTCGGCGACACTTCAGTGCCGACCCTTCACGCCTCTGCGTCCAAAGATGCGAACGGCAAGCTGCATCTCGCCATCGCGAATCTGGATCCGAATCGTGGGGCAACGATTTCCGTGAGCCTCGCCGGCGCAACGGTCAAGAACGCCACCGGGCGAATTCTGACCGCGCCCGCAATGAACACCATCAACACCTTCGACAAGCCCGACGCTGTGAAACCTGCACCTTACAAAGGCGCCAGCGTACGCGGTGGCAAGTTGAGCCTCAGCGTGCCGGCTAAATCCGTCATCGTGATCGAGTTGAGTTGATTAACGGCGCAAGCCGTTCGCGTTCGCAGCCTCTTAAATACATGCGCATCGGCATTGGCCGGTGCGCATGTCGAATGGCGCGCGTTTAGGAATAGCTGCATATCTAATTTCGCATTCGACCGACGTGCGGATTTGCGAGCGAGAGACCGTGAATGGCGCGCGATGGCGGCTATAGCCACCAAGCCGCGATGGCGCTACCGACACGATGCGCAAGCGCTACGCACTCGGCACGCTTCGGACTTGCGATACGGTTTTGCGAGCCCACGAAGCGATAGATTGAAACGCTCACTTTCGCTTATTAACTTTCAATTTCGCTAATCTATCATCATATAATACGCCTTGAGATCGAACCGCCCGTCCAATGAGGGGGCTCGTGGGTACACCGCGGCGCGACCGATTCCATGCGAGTGGGACGGCGCTTCGTGATCAGCAACACGTGGGAGACAGGCGTGGCATTTGCATGCAAATGGATTGGCGATCTATCAGTCATCTCGTTGTCGGTAAGCGCGTGCGCGTCGCTCACCGCCCCTGCCTTCGCGCAGGAAGCCCAGCCTGCTCAGAAAGCTGAGTCTTCCGACGCCAGCACGAGCGATCCGGCGCTCGAAGAAGTTGTCGTCACGGGCTATCGAGCGAGCCTCAACTCCGCGCTCGCGGAGAAAAAACAGAACAGCGGCGTCGTCGATATCATCAAGGCCGAAGACATCGCCGATTTTCCGGATTCGAACCTCGCGGAATCCATTCAACGCGTGCCGGGCGTTTCCATCTCTCGAGTCGCGGGCGAAGGCAAGGCCATCACGGTGCGCGGTTTGAACCCTAGCTTTACGCGCGTGCGCATCAACGGCATGGAATCGCAAAGCACGGCCAGCGGCACCACAAGCGATCGCGGCGCGAACCTCGGTCGTGGTTTCGATTTCAACGTGTTTGCTTCCGAGCTGTTCAACACGATCGCGGTCCACAAGACCACGTCCGCTGAAATTCTCGAAGGCTCGCTCGGTGCGACAGTCGATCTCACCACTGCCCGGCCCTTCGACTTTCAGGGCTTCACGTTCGTGACGAACGTGCAAGGCAATTACAACGATCTTTCCGACAATCTGGAGCCGCGCGCGTCGTTCCTCGTCAGCGATACTTGGGCGGATGGGAAATTCGGTGCGCTGCTCTCTGCCGCATACACCGAGCGACACTACTTCGAAGAAGAATTTGGCTCCGGAGGCTGGAATCCCGCGACCGTCGACGGTGGATTCTGCTCACCGGTAGGCACGGCCACGCAAAACCCTGTAGACGATGCGGCGCGCGGAACGAATGCGCTCAATTGCGCCACCGGCGTGCCGCGCCCGGCATCTGGCGACGCTGCCTATGCGCTCGGGAATCAAAGCACGGTCTTCCTTCCGCGGCTGCCGCGTTACGGCCGCTTCGAGCATGACCAGGAGCGCTTAGGCATCACCGGTGCGTTCCAATGGCAGGCGACAGACCGCACCGTCATCACGCTCGATGCCTTGTATTCAAACTATGACGTCGTGCGCGAAGAAAGTTGGCTCGAAGGCTTCTCGTTCGCGCGAGCTATTTCTCAGCAAGGCAAACCGCAAACAGCGATTCGCGACATCACTCTAATACCCGTCGGCATCAGCAACACGCAAGGCGCGAACCTCGGCTTGAATGTCTACGACATCGGCACCGGCACTTTCGATGGCGTGGATGTGCGCTCCGATCTGCAGCACGACGAGTGGAAAAGCGAGTTCGCGCAATTCACACTCTCCGGCAAGCATGACTTCAACGACAACCTGAGTCTTAGCCTACTGGCCGGCCATTCCAGGAGCGAATTGGCGCAACCGATCACCACCACCATCATGTATCAGCGCCAGAACGCGGGCATGACTATCGACTTCACGCAAGACCGCGACCGGCCGATCTTCACTCATGACTTCGATGTCACCGATCCAACGCAGTTCACCTTCGCCCCGGGCAATGCCGAAGTGCGTATGGCGCCAATTTGGGTCAACAACGAATTCAACACAGGCGATGTGAACCTCGCCTACAAGCTCAACGACAACGTAGCGTTCAAAGTGGGCGCCCGTTACACAGCTTTCGATTACGACAGTCGCGCAGCTGCGCGGCCCAATAACTTCGATGTGCCGACGCTCACCGCAGATCAACTTGCGAGCCTCGCAACAACCATTAACGGCTTTGGCGACGGCGGGCTCGGCGGCCGATTTCCCAGTTCGTGGAGCAAGATCGACTACGACGCGTTCGTGAATGCCTACAACATCTATAGCGCCACCGGCCAATGGGCCTTGCAGGGCGTGCAACTCGCCGCGCCTCGCAGCAATATTCGCTCAGTCGGGGAAAACGACAGCTCGGTCTATCTGCAAGAGGAATTCAAGCTCGAAGCCGCGGGCGTACCTATCCGCGGCGATGTAGGCGTACGTTACGTTCGCACCGATGTGGAATCCGCTGGCTACCGGGTCGCCACCGCGGCGGAGTTCGTTAAGGCGAAGACGCATTACACAGATTTTCTGCCCTCATTGAATATCGTGGGCGAGTTCACTCCCGAAGTGCTCGGGCGCGTCTCCGCAGCCAAAGTCATTTCTCGTCCCGACATAGGGTTTCTAACGCCCGGTGGCAGCATCAACCTGGGCGGCACGCCGGGCTCGACGACGGGTAACCCATTCCTCGACCCAATTCGCGCCGACACTTACGACGTGTCGGCCGAATGGTATTTCAGCCGCGGCTCACTGCTCTCGCTGGGCCTCTTCTACAAGGACATCAAGTCCTATATCCAGAACCAGTCGACACAGATGAGCTATCGGGAGACCGGATTACCGCTCGAATTGCTGATCGGCACGAGACTAGATCCCGACAACACGCCGTTCACCGTGAGCCGGCCCGTGAACACCCCCGGCGGGCCGCTCAAGGGATTCGAGGTCAACTATCAACAGACTTTCTCTTTTCTACCCGGTTGGCTCGCGAACTTCGGCACGCTGATCAACTACACCTACGTGGATTCGCAAATCACATATTTCCTGGCTCAGAATTCAAAGGAAGATCTTCTCGGACTATCCAGGAATGCATACAACGCAACGGTCTATTGGGAAAATGCGAAATTCAGTGCGCGCATCTCCGGCGCTTTTCGCGACAAGTTCCTGGAGGCCCTGCCTGCGAACAATCCGCTGCAGGATGTGGAAGGCACCGACAGCATGCTGACCTTCGACGGCTCCGCCTCGTACACCGTCAGCTCCCATTTCAAAGTGACTTTGGAAGCCCTGAACATCCTCGACGAGTTCAAGCGGCAGTACATCGATTCAGACCGTGACAGCACGTTCGTGTACGGCCACACTGGCCGCCAAGTGAGTTTGGGTATGCAGTACAGGTTCTAATTGTGTACATCGCCGGCGACTGGGGTACGACACAACTCCGACTATATCTGTGCGACGGCGCATCGGTAGTCGATCGCTTGAGCGGTCCGGGCATTGGGGCCGCCGCGGAATCGCCGCAGAAGATCTTCGTCGCGCTCGCGGCAAGATGGGCGGCCGAGCACAAAGGCTTATCCGCTCATCTGTGCGGCATGGTCGGCTCCCGCAATGGCTGGGTGGAAACGCCGTACGTTCGTTGCCCCGCGGACATCGGCGCTCTACGCGCCGGCCTGGTCAAATTCGAATCCGCCGACTTTCAAGTATCGATCGTGCCTGGGCTGTCTTGTACCAATCCGCTCGGTGCGCCCGATGTCATGCGCGGCGAAGAAACACAGATCTTCGGTGCGCTCGCGAATCGGCCCATCGCCTCCGGCGAGCGGCGGCTCTTCGCGCTGCCCGGAACTCATACGAAGTGGGTGGTTGTCGAGAACGGAACGATCCGACACTTTCTAACTTCACCTACCGGCGAGTTGTTCGCGCTATTGAGAGATCACAGCACGCTCGCACGAGCCGGCGGCGAAGTCACCGCCAGCAGCGACGAAGGCTTCTTGCGCGGAGTCAAGCGCTACGCGGAAACGCCAGGCGCCTCATTGAGTCATCTCTTGTTCGAGACGCGCAGCCGACAATTGCTGGATGGCATGCCGAAGGCCGAAGCGATGAGCTTTCTGTCGGGCTTGCTCATCGGTGCGGATGTCGCGGGTGCTCAGAGCTGGTTCGGCGAAAAAAAATCGCATGTGACGTTGATCGGCGATCCGAAGTTAAATGAGCTTTATGCCGGCGCGCTCGCCTTTCATGACATCGAGTCGGCGAGCTTGAATGGCGAGGACTGCGCGCTCAATGGTCTACGTGCGCTCATCGAGGCGAAGGCATGACGACACAATCCGTTCCGGTCATCGCAATCCTTCGCGGCGTGCAGCCGGATGAAGTGCTGGATATCGCCATGGCCTTGCACGACGCGGGGATATGTTCGATTGAGGTTCCGCTGAACTCGCCTTCGCCGCTCGACAGTATCTCGCGACTTGCGAAGGCGCTCGACGGTCGTTGTATCATCGGCGCGGGCACTGTGCTTACGCCGGCGGATGTTGAAGCCGTATACCAAAGCGGCGGCAAACTCATCGTCACACCGAACACAGATCCCGCCGTCATCGAACGCGCAGTCGCATTGCAGCTCGATGTCGTGCCTGGCTTTGCTACGCCGAGCGAAGCATTCCGCGCACTGCAAGCCGGCGCCCGCTCGCTGAAACTCTTTCCCGCAAGCACATATGGTCCGGGCCACATCAAAGCGCTGCGCGATGTGCTGCCCAAGGACATCAAATTGTTCGCTGTCGGCGGCGTTGGAGCCGCCAATCTCGGCCCCTGGCTCGAAGCCGGTATCGACGGCATCGGCGTCGGCGGAGAGCTGTTTCGTCCCGGATATACGGCCGGAGAAGTTTCGAAACGAGCTGAAGCGCTCGTAGCCGCATGGCGCGCCGCCGCGGTCGCAAGGAACGCCAAACACTAGCAGCACGCCTGCCTCGAAGGGGCTTCTGATGAATCTCGCACCGGTCGATATCGCCGTGCTGGTGGCTTACGCCATCGGCATTTTCGTTCTCGCTCAGCTCGTCTCGCGTACGCGGGGCGAAGTGAAAAACAGCACAGACTACTTTCTCGCCGGCAAGACTCTGCCTTGGTGGGCCATCGGCGCGTCCACGATTGCCGCCAATATTTCGGCCGAGCAGATCATCGGCATGTCCGGCTCTGGATACGCTATCGGCCTAGGCATCGCGTCCTATGAGTGGATGGGTGCCATCACACTGCTGATTGTCGGCAAGTTCTTTCTACCGATCTTTCTGCGCAATCAGGTCTACACGATGCCCCAGTTCCTGGAGCAGCGTTACGGCCCGAGCGTGCGCACGCTGATGGCGGTGTTTTGGCTCGGCGTGTATGTGTTCGTCAACGTCACATCGATTCTTTGGTTGGGGTCCATCGCCGTTCAGGGCGTTGCGGGCGTCGATCAATCGACCGCGCTTATCGCCATCGGCGCCTTTGCGCTCGCTTATCAGATCTACGGCGGGCTCAAAGCCGTGGCGCTCACCGACATCGTGCAAGTCGCCCTGCTCGTCATGGGTGGGCTCATCATCGGCGCCATCTCTTTGAATCAAATCTCCGCCGGTGCCGGTGTAGTGGCGGGATTCACCGAGCTGCTGCATCGCGTACCGGAAAAGTTCGACATGATTCTGTCGCCGGACAATCCGCACTACGCGCAGTTGCCGGGACTATCCGTGTTGCTCGGCGGTATGTGGATCATGAATCTGTCGTACTTCGGCTTCAATCAATACATCATCCAGCGCGCGCTCGCGGCGAAGAGTCTCTCCGAAGCTCAGAAGGGCATTGCGTTCGCCGCTTATCTGAAATTACTCATGCCGGTGATCGTCGTGCTGCCCGGACTTGCGGCGCTGATTCTTGCGCCCGGTCTGCCTCTGCCGGATCAGGCTTATCCGGAGATGATGAAGCTGCTGCCCGCCGGGCTCAAAGGGCTGGTGTTCGCGGCGCTGGTCGCGGCGATCATCGCGTCGCTAGCATCGAAAGTGAACAGCATCTCGACCATCTTCACGCTAGACCTGTATGCGCCTCACCGGCGCGGCGTCAGCGAGAAGCATCTGGTCGCGGTGGGCCGCATCACTGCCGTCGTGGCGATGGTGCTCGGCATTGTGACGGCGAAGCCGCTGCTTGGAAATTTCGATCAGGCGTTTCAGTACATCCAGGAGTTCACTGGGTTCTTCACACCCGGCATTGTCGTGATCTTCATGCTTGGCATGTTCTGGAAGCGCGCCACGACAGCTTCCGCCATCACCGCGGCGGTCGGGTCCGCGGTATTGTCGCTTGCATTCAAGCTATGGTGGCCCGAGCTGCCGTTCATGGATCGAGTCGGCGTGGTGTTTCTCATCTCGCTCGCCGCCGCCGTACTCGTCTCGCTGGTCAAGCCCGCTGCGAAAACCGTCAGCACTTTGAAGCTGGATGACGTGAGCTTTCACACCGGAGGCATGTTCAATGCCGCCGCACTCGGTGTCGTGGTGATTCTCACCGCGCTCTACGCGACTTGGTGGTAGCCCATGCGCGCACCAATATTGCCGCTCGCGGTAGGAGCTTTGTGTGTAGCACAGACCTACGCGCAATCGACTTCACAATCGGTTACGCGCCGGCAAACGATTGCATCGAGCAATGCGTTGGCGCTTGCTCAGAATGAATCACAGCGTCAATTCGCGGCAGGCGACCGATCGGGCACTCGCAGCGGCGCTGTCCACAAGGTCTCCTTCGATCGCCATTCTTTGCTTATCGACAATCAGCGGGTTTTCA
>Ga0307515_10006839_pt1 | contig 22691 bp, 22 predicted proteins | sample 17_EM_MG_FD_194513 | JGI IMG/M metagenome (GOLD analysis project Ga0307515, IMG submission 194513) | Populus trichocarpa ectomycorrhiza microbial communities from riparian zone in the Pacific Northwest, United States - 17_EM | ecosystem: Host-associated > Plants > Roots > Unclassified | place... | reverse complement strand
CAGGTCGTCGATGGTGACTGCGATCTGTTTGGTCGGCGCGGCGGCAGCCATCGCGAAGGTGCAAGCGAGAAGGGTGGCGAGAAGCAGCTGGTGCATCGACAAGCAAGACAGGGAAGAGGACAGGTGGCGATCATGCCCGAGCTTACGCAGTCACCCGATCAACCCGGCATGAGAAGCAGCCTCGCTTCGCGTTGTGCAAGTGCAGGTACGCCACCTGCGCGTTGCCGAACAGGCGCTCGATCTCTGCCTGCAGCTGGGCACCATCGCAGACGCCGGCATCGACGATCTGGTGGTTGGCGTCGTAGGCCCGGACCGACATCAAGCGCGTGGTCACATAGTCGGTCAGTTCGTTGACCGGCAGTTGGCGACGCTGGGCACCGCGCCGCACGAAGATCGGCCCCGACGCGCGGTACGGCGACCGTGCCGGCTGGTGTTCGAACGGCAGCAGCAAGAGCTCATCGCCGACCTGTGCATCTTCCAGGCTGACGCGGCAGGGGAAGCCAGGGTGCTCGGTGGCGCGGCAACGCTGCATGCCTTGTTGCGCCAACTGGTCGTCGGTCAGGGCAAACAGCGGCTCGAACGCGCTCGGGGCTAGGCCGGTGAGTTGAAAGGCGGTCATGGCGGTGCACCTCGGGGTCATCAAAGATGGCCGCATGGTGCCCGCGCGGCGCCGCGATGGCTCGCCGGAATCGGACGTGGATGTTGCCGGTGGCCAACCGCCTCGCGCCGGGGCAGCGTCAGCCCCGGCGCTGTTCGACCAGCTCGCGCATCGGCGCTGGCAGGAAGCTGCGCAGCGCGTGGCCGATGGCGGCTTCGTGGCGTTGCCAGTAGATGCCGATGGCCACGACGGCCAGGCCAATCGCCGTCAAAGCCAGCGGGAACATCAAGCTGTCTTTGAAGACCGAGTACGACAGGTGGCCCAGGTAGCCGGCGAGCCCCAGGCCGCCGAAGACCGCGAAGACCCGGCGCGACAGCGCCGCGCCGACCGCGATCATCAGCAGGTTGATCGCGCAGTAGATGAGTTTGCCGAACTCGCTGCCCGAGTCCATGCTGCTCAAAGCGCCCCAGAAGGTCAACACGCTGAAGATGTAGAGCCAGAACGCGAAGTCTTTGGAGTGGCGCGAGCGCAGGTCGACCCAGAACGCCAGCAGCGTCATCGCCAGGCCGAACCACAGCGAGATCAGCTTGCCGAGGTCGGAGAAGAAGCTGTAGGTGTCGCCGCCCAGCAGCAAGGGCGTCAGGTCCATGCTCATGTACCAGAGCGTCACCGCCACCGGCAGCACGAGGAAGGGCAGCCGATAACGCCACAACGCAACGGCGCCTGCGGCCAGTGTCGCGAACTCCATCACCAGCCAGCGCCAGTCGATGTAGTAGTGGAAGTCGCGGTAGGCCGTGTGCCGCCCATCACCGTCGGACCACAGGCCGATCGCATGCTGGGCGCCGTAGACCGCCAACGGCACCATCACGACCGCCAGTACCGCGGTCAGACCGGCCGGCAGCATCAGGTGCTTGCGGCCGAACAGGTACTCGGTCAGCAGCAGCGCCGCCGTGCCGTAGACCAGCGAGATCAGCAGCAGGCCGGTGCCGCCGAACTGCTCCCAGCCGATGTTCATGAACAGCGTCATCGCACCGATCGCGATCAGGCCGCCCAGGTAGTACAGGATGTGGGCGGCCTTGAAGCTGGGCGTGTCGTGTTGTTGCTCGCGCTCGTGCTCGGCCAGGAAGGCCCAGAGCGCCTGGCTTTGCTCGGTGCTCAGCAGGCCGCGTCGCGTGGCGTCGTCGAGCAGGGCAGGTGTGATCTGCACGGTCATCCCTTTGTTGAAGCCCAACCCGGCCGCTTGCCCAGGTCGCACCACATGTGGACCTTGGCGACATAGCTCGCGCCCAGTTGCACGGCGAACGGCTCGGTGCCGAAGGGCATGAAGCCGCAGGCGGTGTACAGCGATTGCGCGGACGCGTTGCCGGCGGTCACCGTCAGCTGCACCAGCAGCGTGTCGGTCCGCTGCCGCGCCTTGGCCAGCACCGCGTGCACCAGCTGCCGGCCCAGCCCGCGCTGGCGGTGTTGTTGCGGCACGTACATGCCGAACAGCGTGGCCTTGTGGCGCGAGCGTTCACGGGTCTCGAAGGACAAGCCCGCCACGCCGGCCAGTTCACCGCCGACCCAGGCGCCCAGCACCATCTCGTGCGCATCGGGGCCGGGCTGCAGCCGCTGGTGCCACCAGCTGATAGGCAGGGGGCCGCGCTCGGACACGCTGGCGGTGAAGGCCTCGGGGTGCAAGGCATAACCTTGCAGCATCAGCGTGCGGTAGGTCTCGGCGTCGCTCGGGGTCAGTCTCGTGGTCGTCATCAGGGTGCATCATGCCAACACTGCCGGTGACGGTGGCGTGGGTCATCGCGCAGGCCGCCGGCACACCATCAACAAGGCCCGACCGTCGGGCGTGTCGACCTCGCCCTGCGGCTCGAAACCGGCGCGGCGGTAGCTGCGGATGGCACGTTCGTTGTCGGGCGATGGATCGGTCTGCACCTTCGTCACCGCCGGGTCCTCGAACAACTGCGCGACGAAGGCCCGCACCATCGCACTGCCAAAGCCCTGGCCGAGTTGATCGGCGTGGGCCAGGAACTGGTCGATGCCACGTGCGCCGGGATCGGTCTCGGCTTCCCACCAACCGTCGCCCGAGCCCATCACCACGTAGCTCTGGATGAAGCCGATCGGCTCGCCATCGCGCAGCGCGATGTAGCCGCGGGTGCTGGCCTGCACTTGCGTCTCGGGAAGGAAGTCTTCGGCCAGCTCAGCCCGCGACGAAGGGTCGCCCCACCATTCGCGGACATGCGGGCGTGCCAGCCACGCCTGCAGCATCGGCAAGTCTTCGGTCTGCAGTGACCGAAAGCTCAGCCTGGCCGGTACGCCGCCTGCGCCACCGGTCATGCGGGCGCTGTCTGCGCGCGTCGCGCCAGCAGGCCGCGACGAAACGCCAGTTCGTGGTGCAGCGCGTCGCGCGCGGTGTGGTCGCGCACCTGCGGGGTGCCGGCCAGCTTGCTGGCCGCCTCGGTGACCGGACAGCTGGCAAAGCCCAGGCGCTGCCAATAGCCGCCGGCGCCGGCGCTGAACAGGTACAGCTCGGTCAGGCCCATGCTCAGCGCATCCGAAGCGAGGCGGTGGTACAGCGCCTGCCCGAGGCCACGCGAGCGGTGGCTGGGCCGCACGAACGCCAACCGCAACAGGCCGGCCGTGCCCTGCCATTCAAGCCCGATGGTGCCGACGATCTGGTTGCTGTCGTAGGCACCCCAGTAGCGCGATGGCGCCTGCGCAAAATCGGCCGGCAGGCGGCCCTGCTTGCGCAGAAAGGCGCGGGCATCTTCCAGGCGCTCGTTGAGCAGTTCGGTGATGATGTGCATCGCGGCGTTCAATCGTCTGCGCCGGTCGGGCGCTCAGTGCGGATACTCCGCCGTCAGCTCCACCTCGACCACATAGGACGGCAGGTACAACCGCTGGACTTGCACCCAGCTCGCCGCGGGCAATGTGCCGGCGTAGAACTCCTTGCGGATGGCCTTGTTGCGGATGAAGGCGTCCAGGTCGGTGGCGAAGACGGTTTCCTTCACGACGTTCGCGAAACCCAGGCCATTGGCCTGCAACACTTGTTTCAATTCGGTGTAGGCGGAGCGTATGGCCGCGTCCATCGGCCCCGCGGCGACGACGCCGGAGACATGCAGCGTGTGGCCCACGCGCACCGCCTGGCAATAACCGATGTCTCTCTCGGACGCCGCGTCCTGATGGCGGCAGCTGGGCGTCTCGGGGGCCGCCGATGCGCAACCCAACAGCGGCAACATTGGCATCAACGCGGCCAGGGCCAACGGGAAGCGGCGGCGCATGGGGTGGGACCGACTCGGGGGTTAGCGGGTTGAACAGGCCGGCGCGGATACTAGACGCTGGTGCCGGCTCTGGCAACGCGTTACCGCCGACAGCCCTCAACCTTAGGGGTTCAAGCGCCCTGTTTGAAGGCTTCGCCGGGGTCGGAGCGGATTCGTGCGCCCCCGCTGATCGTGAGCATTCACTGACGTGCCGCCACTGACTTCCGCCGCGTGGCGGATCCTTCTGTCAAAGGCGCACCAAGAGCTCAGCCGGGCTCGCAGAGCAGCGCCAAATCCGCCGATGAAAGCTCAGGCGCCGTTCGGCCGGGCAGCACCAGGTCGCGCATCAGGCTGGCCAGCGTGGCGCGCGGGATCACGCGGCGCCAGTGGTACTGCGGGTGGGTGCAGCCGAGCATCGCTTCGCCGCCGCGCGCAAGGCCGGCGCGAAACACCGGGTCGAGCTGAAAGCGCAGGAAGTGCACGCCGCTCGGGCGGCCGAGGTGGCGGCACGGCAGGTCGTCGTTGACCGAGGCCATGATGCGCGCCTGGCCACGCAGCTCGACATAGACCGCCGGCACGGCCTCGTTCAACAGTGGCATCAGGCGCTCGCGCTCGGCCGCGTCGGGCAGCTCGATCATCAGCGTCGCCTTCCACTGCGTGCCGTTGGGCACCAGGTGGGCGTAGGTCGCGATCTCTTCGCGCACCACCTCTTCGTCGTCGGCGCTGCGGTCGACCCACAGCACCTCCTGGATGTGGTGGCGCACAGTCAGCTCGTCTTCGAACTGCAGCCGCAGGTGCGGGCCGAGCGCGAGCGAGCGCTGGCGGCGGTGAGCGATCAGGCGCTGCCGGTGCTCGTGGCGGTGCAGGCTGTAGGCCTGCAAAGTCATCAGGTCGGCGGCGTCGATCATGGCTGCACCTCGTCGGTCGGGAGCAGCGCCGGCGTCAGGTCGGCCAGTGCGCGGCGCAGGCTCGCGCTGCTGGGGTTCTCGACGAACACGCAGCGCTTGCCGGTGCGTTTGCAATGGTCCTTCACGCGCCAGTAGGCGTTGTGGCTGATGCAGCCGGTCTGGCAGATCACCAGGTCGGCCGCGGCCAGGGTGGTGTCCAGTCGCCCGGCGTTGTCTTCTTCACCGCCGTCGTGGTGCAGGAAGCGCCCGCCGACGCCTTCGACCAGCCGGCGGTAGACCGGTAGGCTGGCGGCGCGGCCGCCGACGCAGAGCACCGAGCGATCGACCAGAACCGGCGCGGTGTCGGCGGCGCTGACATTCGGCGTTAGCGCCACCGCCAGCCGGGGCTCAGCCTGGGCGGCATGCAGCGTGGCCAGCGCTTCGCTGGCCGATGCCGTTCACGCTCCAGCTCATGGCGGGTCTTCAGCAGCGCGCGCTCCAGGTCCTGCATGCGCTCGATCTGGCGCGCGACCTGGCGCGTCAGCTCGTCGCGGCTGCGCAATGCCGGCACCGCGGCTTCGAGCGCCTGCAGGTCCTCTTGCAAGGTGGCGATCATCGTGTCGCGACCCACCAGCTCGGCGCGGGTGCGCACCAGCGCGGCGTTTTGCGCGTCGAGCTTGCGGGCGTGGTCGGCGGCTTGTTGCACGCAGCGCTGCTGTGCGGCGCCGAGTTCTCGCGCCAGCACTTCGTTTTCCGACAACAAGGTGCTCAGCTTGGTCAGGTCCGCGCGGTCGGCGGCGCCGTTCTGGTGCTGGATCATGTGGATGTCGGCCAGCACCGTTTCCTCCAGCGTGGCGTCGCAACGCGGGTGGGTCAGCGTGGCCCACAGCGCGCCGGGCACGTCGCGCCCCAGGGTCTGGCTGGCCCACCAGGCGGCCAAGGTCCCGATGGTCTTCAGCGGGCGCGTGGCGCGCAATGCGACGGCGTAGCGGTGGTCGAGCTCCTTCTGCAAGGCCTCGGCGATGGCGCCGCGCTGGCGGCACTCGGTGTTGACGCCGCAGTGCAGCTCGTAGTCACTGGCCACCGCCTTGCCGCCCAGCACCTTGTCGACCAGGCGGCGCACCGAGGCCATCGGCAGGCACACGCCGACGACCGGGCAATGGGCGTGGCGGCTCAGCTCCCACAAGCGCCGGCGGCGTGAGCCGTGGGCGTCGGGCGGCAGGTTCAGGGTGGGGGCACGGCAGCCGCAAGCTGCGGCCAGATCAACCGGCACGGCATCCGCCGGGGGGGTGGTGGGCATGCGCTGGCCTTTCGGGCAAGAGGCATGCACGGGGCTGGCGGGGTGCTGGCTGGTGCGTAGGGAGGGAGGCGAGGAGCGGCGCTTGAAGGGCGCTTCGGGCTTACTTGGTGAGGATCAGCTTGCCGGTGCCCGTGCGGCGCAGGCGGTAGACCTGATCGCCGTGGGTGATGAGCGCTTCTTCGCTGCCGGCGAGCAGTTCCTCGCTGCGCCATTGGGGGCCGGCGGGCATGGGCAGCTGAACGCTGGCCGGCGCTGGATGGGTTGGCGTGCCCGGAGGAGCGGGCGGGGGGGAGGTAATCATCCATTCATCGTAATACGAGCGATTCGCATTTGCGAGGAGAAGACCTTGTTCACCGTGCGGAATTGCCTGCCAACGCGACGTTTCAGCGGGGGCGGCGGGGGCATGGGCTTGCTTGCCAGTGCCGCACGGCTGCCCCGAGCTTACGGCTTGGCGACGCCGTTGATTGCCTTCACGGGGCGCCGTGGTCTTTTTGTAAACGATTCCGGCATCTATTGGAATAAGAATCATTCCTATTACAATCAACGCCGGCCCACAGCCAGCCAACGCGCGCCAGGGACTTTCAACCACCTGAACCACCGCGAGAGGTCGGCGCCATGGGCGACCAACAATGCGGGCGAAGCGCGCCATGCAGCGCCCGCTCGCCGAAGGTGCTAACAGGGCGGCGCGCCTCGCGTCCCCTGGCTTGCGTCCTGCAACTGAGGCCAACTCGGCCTTTGCGGCGGGCCGCTTGGCGGCCGCGAATTCGCAAGGCGTTTGACGTCGTCGCCGGCCGGTCGTCTCGGCAGCGCACGTGAGCCGCGCGATGCCCGTCGACCGCGCCCCGCGCCACACCCAACGTCGCCGTGTTGCCGTTCATCCGGCCCAGCGCGGCGTCGGCCGCCCCCGTCTGTCCTGCCCGTGCTGCGCGCCGACCCAGCCGGACCGCCCGCGGCCGTCGCTGCGGCTCTCGGGTTGGCTGAGCCGTGGTGCGAACGCCCGCGCCGCCATCGACCACCCGTTTTCCGATTCCCTGCTCGAGGACCTCCAGCCGTGATTTCCGTGCCGCTCCCACCCCATCCCCTGCGCCGTGCCCTGATCGGCGCCTGGCTCACGCTGCCGGCCCTTGTTTGGGCCCAGTTCGCGCCTGCCGCTGCCGGTGCCGCCAGCCAAGCCGAAGCCAAGAGCACGGCGCTCGAGCGCATCGTCGTCACCGGCCAGGCCGAGCAGGGCGACGGCGGTGAGGCCTACCGCGCCCGCGGCAGCAACTTCGCCACCGGGCTGGACCTGTCGCTGCGCGAGACGCCGCAGTCGATCAGCGTCATCACCCGCAGCGTGATGGACGACTTCAAGCTCAACAACGTCAACGACGTGCTGTCGCTGAGTGCCGGCATCGTGGTCGAGAAGGTCGAGACCGACCGCACCTACTACACCGCGCGCGGCTTCGACATCGTCAGCTTCCAGGTCGACGGCATCGGCATCCCGATGAGCTACGGCCTGGTCGATGGTGACCTCGACACCGCGGTCTACGAACGCATCGAGGTCGTCCGCGGCGCTGGTGGCTTGCTGGCCGGCACCGGCAACCCGTCCGCGACGGTCAACTTCGTGCGCAAGCGGCCGACCGCTGCGTTCCAGGCGTCGGCCGGCCTTCTGCTGGGTTCGTGGAACCAGAAGCGCGTCGATGCCGATGTCTCCGGCGCATTGAACGAGACCGGCAGCGTGCGCGGCCGCGTCGTGTTGGCGGCCGAAGACAAGGACAGCTACCTCGACCGCTACCACCTGAAGAAAGCGGTGTTCCATGGCGTCGTCGAGGCCGACCTGGGCGACAACACACTGCTGACCGCCGGCCACACGCAACAGGCGAACCGACCCAAGGGCAACCTTTGGGGCGCATTGCCACTGTGGACCAGCGACGGCTCGCCGACCGACTACGACGTGTCGACCAGCACCTCGCCGAGCTGGACCTACTGGAACGCCGACATCGGCCAGACCTTTGTCGAGCTGCAGCACCAGCTGGCCAACGGCTGGCAGCTGCGCGGTGCGCTGACGCACAAGTCGATCAGCTCGCAAGGGCGGCTGTTTTATGTTTATGGCGAACCCGATGCCGCCACTGGCGCCGGCACGAAAGCTTGGCCGTCGCTGTACGACCTGGACAACACGCAGAACATCGTCGACCTGCGCGCCAGCGGGCCTTTCGAACTGTGGGGCCGCAAGCAGGAGCTCATGCTCGGCGCCAGTGCGTCGCGCTCGGGCCTGCACGAGGTGTCGAACTACGGCCAGGGCATCGGCACCGAGCTGCCCGACCTGGCGACCTGGGACGGCGACTTTCCCGTGCCGGTGTTTGACGGCGGCGGTGGCGGCGCTTCGTTCGTCGACCGCCAAAAGAGCCTGTATGCCGCGGCACGGCTGCGCCCGGCCGACGGGCTGCAGTTCATCGTCGGCGCCAACGCCACCTGGATCGACAGCCAGGGCGAAAGCTACGGCGCGCCACGCGGCAAGAAGGAGAGCAAGACCACGCCGTACGTCGGCGTCGTCTACGACCTGACGCCGACCTTGTCGGCCTATGGCAGCTACACGTCGATCTTCCTGCCGCAAAGCGAGATGGGCGCGGACTTCAAGCGCCTGGAGACGGCCGACGGCCGCAACCTCGAGCTCGGCTTGAAGGCCGAGTGGCTCGACAAGAAGCTGCTGGGCACGCTGGCGCTGTTCAAGTCGCGCCAGAACCGGCTCGCCTCGTTCGTGCAGCAGGAACAGGACCCGGACGGCAACTTCGTCTCGATCTACGAGGGCGTCGACACGCTGAGCCAGGGCTTCGAGCTGGAGCTGGTGGGCACGGTGACACCGAGCGTGAAGATCAGCGCCGGCTACACGCAGCTCGAGATCGAAGACGTCGACGGCGAGAAGACTCGCACCTTCACGCCGCGCCAGCTGCTGCGGCTGGCCGGCACTTGGCAGGCGCTGAACGCGCTGAAGCTTGGGGCCACGCTGAGCTGGCAGTCGGCCATCTACCGCGACGACGTGACGGCACTCGGCGCGCCGGTGCGCACGCGCCAGGACGCCTATGCGCTCGTCGACCTGATGGCCCGCTACGAGTTCAACAAGCAGTGGAGTGCGACGCTGAACCTCGAAAACGTGACCAACCAGAAGGTCTTCACCAGCCTGTACTGGAGCCAGAGCTACTACGGCGCCCCGCGCACCGCGAGCCTGTCGCTGGACTGGAAATTCTGAGCCGAGCACCTGAGGAGGAGCCATGCGAGCCTGGCTTGTTCGACTGCACCGCTGGTTCGGCCTCGCGGCCGCGCTGTTCCTGTTCATCGCCGGTGCCACCGGCGCCGTGATCTCGTGGGACCACGAGCTCGACGCGTGGCTGAACCCGGCCTTGTACGAGGCCCGCAGCAGCGGCCCTGCATTGCCCATCAGCGACCTGGTGGCGCGCATCGAAGTGGCCGACCCAAAAGCCCAGGTCACCTACCACCCGCTGGCGGTGGAGCCAGGCCACACCTTCGTCGCCTTCGTGTCGCCGCGCTGGGACGAGGCGACCGGCCAGCTGCACTCGCTGGGCTACAACCAGATCGCGTTGGACCCGGCCACCGGCGCCATCCAGGGTCGGCGTGAATGGGGCGCCGTGTCGCTCAGCCGCGAGAACCTGCTGCCCTTTCTGTACAAGCTGCACTACTCGATGCACTTGCCGGAAAGCCATGGCATCGAATGGGGCATCTGGCTGATGGGGCTGATCGCGATCGCCTGGGTCGCGGACACCTTCATTGCGTTGTGGATTTCGTTTCCGAAGCTGTCGCTCAAGAAACGAAGGGCCGCTCCCGAGTTTCTTGACCCCCGCGGGGGGCGGGCTGGGCGCAGGCCCGGCCCTGGGGGCGCTCATTGGAAGCGCTCGTTCGCCTTCCGCTGGGCGGCAGGCGGCCACCGGCTGGTGTTCGACTGGCACCGCTCCGGCGGCGTCTGGCTGTTCCTGCTGGTGCTGATGATCGCCGTCACCTCGGTGGCGATGAACCTGAACAACCCGGTGATGCGGCCGGTGGTGTCGTGGTTCTCCACGCTGACGCCGTCGCCCTTTGCCAGCCGCACGCCGGCGGCGCAGCTGATCGAGCCGAAGGTCGAGTGGGCAGCGGTCGTCGCCAGCGCCGAAGCCGAGGCTCGGCGCCGCGGCTGGGCCGACCCGGCGGGGGCGGTCTTCCTGTCGCCCGAGCTGGGGCTGTGGGGCGTGGGCTTCTTCCGGCCCGGCCTCGACCATGGCGACGGCGGCCTGGGCAACCCGTGGCTTTACTACGACGCCCGCAGCGGCCAGCCGGCCGGCGACAGCGTGCCCGGCACCGGCAGCGCCGGCGACATCTTCATGCAGAGCATGTTCCCGCTGCACTCCGGCCGCATCATCGGCCTGCCCGGCCGGGTGCTGATGTCTTTGATGGGCGTGGTGATTGCCGTCTTCAGCGCCACCGGCGTCTACCTGTGGTGGAAGAAGCGGTTGGCCCGGGCGCGGGCTGCTCGCCCAGCAGAAGCCAGCATCCGCCAAAAACCCCTGGCCGCGACGTCATAACTGTCCGGCCGCAGCGCGGGCACAATCGCGGGTTCATGCCCGGGTGGCAGGATGGTTCCTGTCGCCCAGCCCGGCCTTGTTGGCCGTGGCCCGGTGCCCCCGATGAGCCCAGCGAACATGCAGTCCAACGAAACGACTTCCGCCGCCAACAGCGCCCCACCACCCAGCCAGCGTGACCAGGGCCGCCACAGCTACAGCCGCGACGAGTTGCTGGCCTGCGGCCGGGGCGAGCTCTTCGGCCCCGGCAACGCGCGCCTGCCGCTGCCCAATATGCTGATGATGGACCGCATCGTCCGCATCGACGACAACGGTGGCACCCATGGCAAAGGCCTGATCGAGGCTGAGCTGGACATCCACCCCGACCTCTGGTTCTTCGCCTGCCACTTCGAGAGCGACCCGGTGATGCCCGGCTGCCTGGGGCTGGACGCGCTGTGGCAGCTGGTTGGCTTCTGGCTCGGCTGGCGCGGCAACCCGGGGCGCGGCCGCGCGCTGGGCTCGGGCGAGGTCAAGTTCTATGGCCAGGTCCTGCCGACGGTCAAGAAAGTGACCTACCGCCTGGACCTGAAGCGCGTGATCGAGCGCAAACTGGTCATGGGCATCGCCGACGGCCACATGTTTGCCGACGGGCGCGAGATTTATTCGGCCGCTGACCTGAAGGTCGGCTTGTTCACCTCGACGGAAGATTTCTGATGCGTCGCGTCGTCGTCACCGGTTCCGGCATCGTCTCGAGCCTGGGCAACAACAAAGAAGAGGTCACGCAAAGCCTGCGTGAAGGCCGCTCGGGCCTGAAATTCAACCCGACCTACGCCGAGCGTGGCATGCGCTCGCAGGTCAGCGGCCGGCCGACGATCGACCTCGAGGCCACGATCGACCGCCGCACGCTGCGCTTCATGGGCGATGCGGCGGCGTATTCGTTCCTGGCCATGCAGCAGGCCATCGAGCAGGCCGGACTGACGCCGGAGCAGGTGTCGAACCCGCGCAGCGGCCTGGTCGCCGGTTCGGGCGGTGCCTCCAGCTTCAACCAGGTCTGGGCAGCGGACACGCTGCGCGCCAAGGGCATCAAGCGCGTCGGGCCGTTCATGGTCACGCGCACGATGGGCAGCACCGTGTCGGCCTGCCTGGCCACGCCGTTCGGCATCAAGGGCGTCAACTACTCGATCACCTCGGCCTGCGCTACCAGCGCCCACTGCATCGGCCACGCCGCGCAGCTGATCGCCTGGGGCCAGCAAGACATCGTCTTCGCCGGTGGTGGTGAAGAAGAGAGCTGGGAGCTGTCGCTGTTGTTCGACGCGATGGGTGCGATGAGCAGCAGCTACAACGACCAGGCCGACCGTGCCTCACGCGCCTTCGACGTCTCGCGCGATGGCTTCGTCATCGCCGGCGGCGGCGGCATGCTGGTGCTCGAAGCGCTGGACCACGCCCAGGCCCGCGGCGCGAACATCATTGCCGAGCTGGTCGGCTTCGGCGCTACGTCCGACGGCCACGACATGGTCGCCCCGTCGGGTGAAGGCGCGGTGCGCTGCATGCAGCAGGCGATGGCGACGGTGAAGACGCCGATCGACTACATCAACGCCCACGGCACCTCGACGCCTGTCGGCGACCTGGCCGAACTGGGCGCGGTGCGGCAGGTGTTCGGCGACAAGGTGCCGCACATCAGCTCGACCAAGTCGCTGTCCGGCCACTCGCTGGGCGCGGCCGGTGCGCAGGAGGCGATCTACTCGCTGCTGATGCTGCAGCACGGCTTTCTCGCCGCTTCGGCCCACATCGAGAATCTGGATCCGGCGGCTGAAGGCCTGCCGATCCTGCGCGAGCGGCTCGATGGCCCGGTCAACACCGTGATGTCGAACAGCTTCGGCTTCGGCGGCACCAACGCGACGCTGGTGTTCTCGAAGTTCGCGGGTTGACGCCCTGACCCGGTCGCCCTGAGCTGGTCGAAGGGCCTCTGGGGTCCGGAGACGTTGTCGCTCAGCGCCGCCCGCGCCGCTGCGCCAGCGGGCGCTTGCCCTTGAGCTGGCGCTCGATGCCGTCATTCAGGTCGGCGCGCAGCGCTTGCACCTCGTCGACATGGCCATAGACGCCGGGGAAGCGCAGATCCAGCCAGAGCCACAGCGTGCAGGCGCGCAACGCCTGTTCCATCGCGTCGAGCCGGCTGTGACCGTCCACACCCTCGAGGAACCACGGGGCGTTGATGCGGCTGTGGCGCGCGTGCTGGTGGCTCCAGTCGAGAAACTCCTGCACCTGGCCTTCGGTGCGCGTGTCGACCGGGGCCTGGGCGTAGATGAAGCGCTCGCGCAGGCTCAAGCGCCCCGCGCTGTCGTCCAGGCGTTCGGCCAGCTCAAGCATCGCGTCCAGTTCGGCCACGGCGAAGTGGGCGTCGTCGAGCTTGAGCTGGTCGACGAACACACCCAGCACCTCGCGCAGCCGCGTCTTGTTCAGGCGCGTGGCGATCGTTTCCACATGCCAGCCGTTCGGCGCCACCGGCGCCTTGAAATCGCGCGGTGCGCGAGGCTGCTTCGGTAGCAGTTCTTTCAACACGCGTGCCGCTGTTGGCTCGGCTTCTTTCAGCACGCCGACAAAGCCTTCTTCGTGGATGCCGTAGCGCCCGGCGCGGCCGGCGATCTGGTGCACCTCTGACTCGTTCAGCGCGCGGTCAGCGACACCGTCGTACTTGTTCATCGTGCTGAACAGCACGCGCTGGATCGGCAGGTTCAGGCCCATGCCGATTGCGTCGGTGGCGACCAGGATGTGCGACTCGCCCTGCGCGAAGCGCTCGGCCTCGCGCCGGCGCACCTCTGGCGGCAGCGCGCCGTAGATCACCGACACCGGGTGGCCGTCGGCCGCGATCTGGTCGCGCAGCATCAGCACGTCGCGCCGGCTGAACGCGACCACCGCATCGCCCTTCTTCAGCTGCGACAGCGGCACCGGGTGCGCGAGGCGTTCGACATGCTGCTTGCGCTCGAAGCGCTTGATGCTGCAACGCTCACCGCACAGGCCCAGCAGCCGTTCGATCGCGGCCACCGCGTAGGACGAGCAGATGATGATCACCTGGTTGGCAGGCACCGCGACGATGGCCTGGGTCCAGGCCCAGCCGCGCGAGGAGTCGAAGATCATCTGCGCTTCGTCGATCACCGCCACGTCGATCGGCGCGGCGGTGTTGACCATCTCGATTGTGCTGGAGACGACCCGCGACTGTGGCGCCGGCACGTTTTCTTCACCGGTCAGCAGCGAGCAGGGCACGCCGCGCGCGACCAGCCGGTCACGCCCTTCCAGCGCCAGCAGGCGCAGCGGCGCGAGGTAGGCGCCGTCCAGCGCCTGCGACAGGCGCTCGAAAGCGGCGTGGGTCTTGCCGCTGTTCGGCGGGCCGACATAAAGCGTGACGCTGCGCTGCAGCCGGCGCGCTTTCTCGAAGGTGTCGGGGTAGCCCTGAAAGGCCAGTTCGCTGTTCAGGCGGGCCAGCGTGTCGGCCTCGGCGACCTGGTGCTCCCAGCGGTCTTGCGCGCGGCTGCAGGCGGCTTTCAGCTCGTCCAGCGCCTGCGGGTTCGTCACCAGCGCTTGTGGCCCGCTGCACTCGGCCTGCAGGCGCGGCAGCAGCGATTCGAGCTCCTTGCCGTTCAGCGAATGGCTGCGGTCGACCAGTGACTCGATGTGCGCCACCAGCTCGGCCGCGTGCGGGTAGTGCGCCGGCGGGCCCAGCGCGGCGTGCAGGGCCGCTTCGTCGCCGGTGCGGTAGAAATTCCAGACGATCGTGGCATCGACCGGCACTCGGAACAGCACCGGCACTCGCCAGCCGTTGCTGGGCACTACCAGCCCATGGCGGATCAACCGCGACCACTGGCCGGCGCGGCGTGTCACGGCCGCCGCCTCCAGCGCCGCGGCCCGCTCGATCATCAGCGGCCGGGCCTCCGGGCCGGTGCCCACGGCGTCCAGGTGCGCCAGCGCAGCGTCCATCAGCGCTGGCTCGATCCAGCGGCTGGGCCGCTGGCCCACGGCCGCCTTTTGCAGCAGCACCAGGCCCAGCTTGTCAAGGTACTGTTCGAAATCGGGGCTGTTCTCGGCCAGGTAATCGGCCGGCTTGACCACCTGCGGCAGCGCAAAAGCGGCCTGGCGAATGCGGTTGAACTCGGCCTTGCCGATGTGGGGCGGCAGGCGCGACGCGTGGCGAGCGTTCGGCAGGCTCAGCGACGGTTGGCCGGGCTTGGTGCTGGTCGAGGCGGGCGCGCCATTCGGCGCCGCGGGGTGAGAAGTCTTGGGCATGTAGGGTCGGCAGGGTAACCGCAATGGAGGGGTCAGCGGCCGACCAGCTGATCTTGCGCGCGTTCGGTGATGGCCGCGATGCAGGGGTGAGAGATCTGGCGTTCGACGGTGACGGCATAGAACTCTTCGACCAGATCAGACGTTCGCCCGACCACCCGCACGCCGTATTGGGCCGAAGTTTCCGAATCCAGCACCGTCGGCGTCATGAAGACGCCGCGGCCCTCGCCGCCGAAGGCCTTCATCAGCGCCGCATCGTCGAACTCGCCGATCACACGTGGGCGGATCTTGTGCATCGCCAGCCAGAAGTCGAAGCGTTGGCGCATCGCGGACGATGAGCCTTGCAGCAGCATCGGCGCGCCGTCCAGGCACTGCGGAAACTCACCGACCAGGCTGCGCTTGAGCGAGGGTGCGGCGAAGAAGCTCATAGCCGTCGATCCCAGCAGATGGTTGAAAGCCTTGACGCTGATCTGCCGCCCCATGGGTTCATCGGCAATCACCAGGTCCAGCCGGTGCACCGCCAGCTGGCCCAACAGGTCCTGGAACCTGCCTTCATGGCACAGCAGCCGCACATGGGTCGCGACACCCAGAGCCGGCTCCAGCAGCCGGTAGGCCACGGCCTTGGGCACCGAGTCGGCGATGCCGACGTGGAAGTCCAGCGTGCGCTCGCCGCTGCGGGCCTCGCCCAGCTTGGCTTCCAGCTCGGAACCGAGGGCAAAGATCTGGTCGGCGTATCCCAGCACCAGCCGCCCCTCGTCGGTCAGCTCCAACCCACGGCCGGCCTTGCGAAACAGCGCACAACCCAGCCGCTCTTCGAGCAGCTTGATCTGGCCCGACAGGGTTTGCGGCGAGATGTGCAACTGCTCGCTCGCCCGCACGATGCCACCCGCCTTGGCCGCGGCCCAGAAGTAGTGCAGGTGCTTGAAATTCATCGGAAACAAACAATACTTCGAGTTTATCGAAGTATTAATGGACAAATGTCGACTTTACGCTAAATGTCAGGCTGCCTACAGTGCGGCGTTTTGAACCGGACGCCGCCCATGGAATTCCTGCTCGACCCCCACCTCTGGATCGCCTTCGCGATGCTCACGGCCCTCGAGATCGTGCTTGGCATCGACAACATCATCTTCATCTCGATCCTGGTGAACCGCCTGCCGGCCGATCAGCGCGACGCGGGACGCCGGCTGGGCCTGGGCTTCGCGATGGTCACCCGCGTGATGCTGCTGCTGTCGCTGAGCTGGGTGATGGGCCTGACCGCTGATCTGTTTTCGCTCTTCGGACAAGGCATCAGCGGGCGCGACATCGTGCTGCTGGCCGGTGGCCTGTTCCTGCTCTACAAGGCCTCGCACGAGATCTTTGTCGAGGTCGAAGCGCGCGACGAGCACACGCCCGACGAGGCGGCCAAGCCGTCCGCCGCGGCGCGCAAGGGCCTGTTCTGGGGCGTGATCGGCCAGATCGCGGTGATCGACATCGTCTTCTCGCTCGACTCGGTGATCACCGCGGTCGGCATGGTCGACAGGATCGGCGTGATGATCGCCGCGGTCATGGCCTCGGTCGGCGTGATGCTGGTCGCGGCCAAGCCGATTGGCGAGTTCGTCGACAAGCACCCGTCGGTCAAGGTGCTGGCGCTGTCGTTCTTGGTGATGGTCGGCATGGCACTGACCGCAGAGGCCTTCGACATGCACGTGCCCAAGGGCTACATCTACGCCGCGATGGCCTTCTCGCTGGCGGTCGAGTCGCTGAACATCCGTTCGCGCAGCATGCGCCTGGCCAGTGCCGCCGGCGCCCCGAATGTCGATTGATACGTTTTTACCGAAGTAAAGCTTCGAATCATTCGACTGTTCACGAAGGGTTGTCAGGCCTAGAGTGAAGCTGTCTTTCTCCCAGTCAAGGAATCACCATGACATTGCAATCTGTCCGCTCTGATGGCTTTCATGCCGTCGGCATGGGGCTCGCGACCCAGGAGCAGCGCAACCGCGTGCTGCGCAACACCTATGCGTTGCTCGCGCTGTCGATGCTGCCCACCGTGCTGGGGGCCTGGGTTGGCGTGGCCACCGGCCTGACGACCGCGATGAGCCCGATCGTCGGGATGATCGTCTTCCTGGCCGGCGCCTTCGGCTTCATGTTCGCAATCGAGAAGACCAAGAACTCGGCCGCCGGCGTGCCGGTGCTGCTGGCCTTCACGTTCTTCATGGGGCTGATGTTGTCGCGCCTGGTCGGAGCCGTGCTCGGCCTGTCCAACGGCATGGGTCTCGTGATGACCGCCTTTGCCGGCACCGGCGCGATTTTCCTCGGCATGGCGACACTGTCGTCGGTGATCAAGCGCGACCTCGGCACGATGGGCAAGTTCCTGTTCATCGGCATGGTCATGCTGTTCGTGGCCGGCATCGCCAATGTCTTCCTGCAGTCCAGCGCGCTGATGATCACGCTGTCGGTGGCAGCGATCGGCATCTTCTCGGCCTTCATCCTGTACGACCTGAAGCAGGTGCAGGACGGCGTCGAAACCAACTACATCAGTGCCACGCTGAGCGTCTACCTCAGCCTGTTCAACGTCTTCCAGTCGCTGCTCAGCTTGCTGGGCATCTTCGGCGGCCGCGACGAATGAGCTCGCTCACCATCTGTCCTGCCTGACCGCACCACCACGTCTAACATCTCTGACCATGCACAAGTCGCACCACTTCCCTCCGCGCCACACCTCCCCGTCGTCGTTGTTGTCGACGTTAGGCCGCGTCGCGCGGGTTCTGATCGGCCTGGCGTTGTTGGCCGCCACCGCGCTGATCGGGCTGTTGCTGCTGGCAGGCCTGGTGCTGCGGGCCCTGTTCAAAGGCAAGCGCGGCGCCACCGTCCAATGGCGTGGCACCGGCATGTGGCCGCCCGCTGGTCAGTACAGCGCGCACTCGCCCTCGCCGGTGCGTCAGTCGACCGGCGAGGTGGTGGACATCGAGGCACGCGAGATCGGGCCGTCGACGCTCAAGTAGCGGCCGCGCCCGAGGGCCGTCAGAAGCGCGTCAGGACCCGGTACTTCAAGGTCACGCTGCCCTCGGCCGGCACTTTCACGTGCCATTCCGCGGTACCCGCGGCTACCTTCGTGTGCTTCTGCGATTCCTCCAGCATGGTCCAGTCGCCGGGTACTGGTTCGCGCACGGTGACCGTCACGGCCTCGGGTTTGGCGTTGCGCAGCACGATCTCGTAGGCGCTCTCGCTGGTGTCGCGCGCCTTGTTCTTGGTGTCGCGCCGCCGCCAGTCGGTTTGTTTCTTGTCGGCGGTGACGTCGAAGGCATCGCCAACGTGCAACCGCACCGTCTCGTTCTTCGACGTGTGGTCGATCGAGTCTTCGCCGACGAACTGGGCGTTGCCGGCGCCGTCGCGTTTGTACAGGCGCACCACGCCCTTGGGCAGCGGATCGCCGAGGTGCGCGTTCTCGCGGTTGGCGAACTCGATGTAGACGGCCGTCTTCAGCTTCTTGCCGATCTCGCCGACGCTGTCGGTGTAGTAGTGCTCCTGCCCCTGCAACACCAGCTCTTTGGTGACCGGCACGCCGCTGGCGTTGAGCAAGGCTACCTGCTTGGTCTGCTGGTCGGCCAGTGTCGTTGGCCGGCCGACTGTGTACAGGTGGTACTCGAACAAGGCTTCTTGTGAGACCTTGGCCTCAGGCGGTGGTGCGTAGACAACCGTGGGCACGATCTTGTCGACCTCCATCAGCTGCTCGTCCTGCACGAGGTTCAGGTCACCGGCCACCAGTTGCAACTTGGCGTTCGAATAGCTGGTGCCGCTCTGGTTCGTCAGCGTGAACCAGCCGTTCAGGTCGATGCTGCGGTCGTCGGCCGACAGCTCGGCCACGTAGTCGGCACGCCACGCCAAGCCTTTGGTCAGGTACGACAGCTCCACCTCCTGCGGGCCGGCGCGCTGGCTGTTCAGTTCGGTCACCAGCGTAGGTCGGTCGCGCAGGTTGGCTGGCACACCGTCGAAGACGATGCGGCCGGGCAAGCCGGTCTCGATGCGGTCGCCCATCTTCAGCACCACGCCGTCGTGCGTGCTCAGCACCTGGGCCGATTCGGTGGTCTCGGCCCCGCTGGTCGGGTGGGTTTTGACGATGCGCACCGTCTTGCCGACGGACTTCTCCAGCAGCTTGGCCGGCGTCAGCAGATCGAAGTCGAAGTTCTGTTCGAGCAGGCTGAACGAGCCCGGGTTCGACAGGCTGCGCAGCTGTGCCGTTTCGGGCCGCATGTTCGCGCTCACGTCACGCAGCGCGATGCGGTTCGGCCCGTGTTCCAACGTCAGCCGGCGCGCATCCTTCACCAGCGCCAGGTCGGCGTTGTAGATGGTGACGGCCACCGACTGCTGGTCTTCCAGCGTGCTGCGCCGTTCCACCGGTTGGGCTTGTGCCGTGCCCAGCAGCGTTGCGAGCGCTGCAGCGGCCAGCGGTGTCCGTTTGGAAATTCTTGTCATGGATCCCTCCACAGCTAACGTCAGAAGCGTACCAGCACGCGGTATTTCAGCGTCGTGCTGCCGCCGGCGGGCACGTTGACTCGCCACTCGGCGGTGCCTGCGGCCACCTTGGTGTGTTTCTGCGATTCCTCCAGCATCGTCCAGTCGGCGGGCACAGGCTCGCGTACGGTCACCGTCACCGCCTCGGTCTTGGCGTTGCGCAGCACGATCTCGTAGGCACTCTCGAACACATAGCTGGCCTTGTTGGTTGGCTCGCGGCGCTTGAAGTCTGTCTGCTTCTTGTCGGCGGTCACGTCGAAGGCGTCGCCCAGGTGCAGGCGCACCGTTTCGTTCTTCGGCGTGTGGTCGATGCGGTCTTCGCCGACGAACTGGGCGTTGCCCGCGCTGTCACGCTTGTAGACGCGCACGACACCCTTGGGCAATGGCAGGCCAAGGTGCGAGGTCTCGCGGTTGCTGAACTCGACATACACGCCCGCCTTCAGCTTCTGCCCAATATCGCCGACGCTGGTGCGGTAGTAGTAGTCATTGCCGCTGACCAGCAGTTGCTTGGTCACCGGCACGCTGCTCGCGTTCAGCAGCGCCACCTGCTTGGTCTGGTTCTCGGCCAGCGTGGTCGGACGGTTCAGCGTGTACAGGTGGTACTCGAACAGCGATTCTTGCGACATCTGCTCGGCCGCCGGCGCGGCGGCGGCTTTCATCATCCCATCAGCCCGGCCGCGACGCAGCTCTTCCTTGACCCGGTTCACATCACCCGCCACCAACTGCAGCTTGGCGTTCGAATACGTCGTGCCGCTTTGGTTGGTCAGCGTGACCCAGCCGTTCAGGTCAAGCGTGGAGTCGTCGGCGTTCAGCTCGGCCACGTAGTCGGCCTTCCACGACAGGCCACCGGTCAGGTACGACAACTCCATGTCCTGCGGGCCGGCGCGTCGGCTGACCAACTCGGTCACCAGCGTTGGCCGGTCGCGCAGGTTGGCCGGCACGCCGTCGAAGACGATGCGGCCCGGCACGCCGGTTTCGATGCGGTCGCCGATCTTCAGCACCACGCCGCCATTGGCGCTGAGCACCTGGGCGGTTTCGGTCGACTCGACCCCGGTCGTGGGGTGGGTCTTGACGATCCGCACGGAGCGGCCCACGTACTTTTCAATCAGCTTGGCGGGCGTCAACAGGTCGAAGTCGAAGTTCTGCTCGAGCAGGCTGAACGAGCCGGGGTTCGACAGGCTGCGCAACTGCGCCGTCTCGGGCCGCATACGCGCGCTCACATCGCGCAGCGCGATGCGGTTGCCACCATCGTCCAACGTGACCTTGCGGGCGTCCTTCACCAGCGCCAGGTCTTCGTTGTAGATCGTGATCGCGACCGATTGCTGGTCGTCCAAGGTGCTGCGGCGCTCGGGCGGGGGCGGGGCGACCGACGGTGACAGCGCCGAAGCGCTGGTCGCACCCAGCACAAGGGCAACTGCTGCGAGGGCGATCGGGGATCGGGTGGGCGAGGGCATGGATTTCTCCTGTTTCAAGGATGATGAAGAAAAGCTCACCATCCCTAATACGGCCCAGCAGCGACAACGGGGTTAGACCCCGTTAAAAATCATGAGGGCGTGCGGTCCCGCCTGCCGCTCCCGATGCGACGACTTACTTTGGAGCGGACCGCATGTCTACTACACGGACCTTCGTGAGTTTTTCGGACTCCGCGTCAGGCTGCATGGCGACAGCCACCTCGCCGGCGCTCACGGTCAGTCGAATCGCACCCGTCGGGATCGTCACGCAGGACTTGCGAGTTCCGCCCAGTCCACAACGGTTGTCCAACTCGGGCAGCGCCGCAACTCGTGTTTGGTCAGAGACCGGGCCCGACAGCGGCACGGTCGCCACCACCAATGAAGCATGTCCTGCCTGGGCGTCAACAAAGCCGAGCAGCGACGAGTCCGCCGACCAGAAGAAAGCCGACGCCCGCTCATGCGCGCGGCCAGCCGGAATGTCAGCGAAGTCGCGATTCAACTCGGCAGGCTTGATCGGATACACCGCCGCACCCACGTCTACCAAGGGATCGGGTGCGTCGCCGGCGCCCGGCACCGCCGCGCGTGCGGCAGGGCGGTTGGCTTCGGGGGCGCGGGTCAAGTCATACACCCGGTACTGGTCTTCCCACACATCGATGCCGTGCGAAGGGTAAAACCTCGCGAAGGCGATGTGGTGGCCATCCGGCGACAGACTGGGTGCATAGGCCCAGAAGCGGTCGACTAGCAAACCGGAGGATCGGTCGAAGACGGCCACCGCGGAGGCCAACGATCCGTTGATCCATCCAATCGCGACGATCTGCCTCGAATTGACGCGCACCTGAGCAAGCTGTGCCATTTCGTCAGGCAAGACGATGCGGTGGCTCGCGCCATTCGTATCCTCTGCGGAAAGCTCAAGGTGGCGTCCTTGCGGGCGAACTGACAACTGCAGGCCGTCTTGCTGCGCTGGCAGATAGGTGGCTTGTGCGGGATCGAACAGGCGGTCGCCCGCCACGGTGGCTCGCGTCAGATCCACCGTGGTAGTCGCATGGACCGAAGCGCACAGCCCCAAGGTTGCTGCGAGAAGAGACATCCGGCGCGGATGGCTGGGTTTGTTCATGGCTGTCCTGCGTCTTTCTCAGTTGGTCTTCACCGTCCAGAAGTTGCCCAGGTCACCGACATCGTGGGCACTGCAGGCCCGCGCATCGCTGTAGTTGTCGATGTGGCCGTCACTGCAGCCGGGGCACTTGTCGGCGTTGGTCCGGGCGCCCTGGTTGAGGTTGGACGACTTGACCAACATGTACTTGTTGTTGCACTTCCAGGCGGCGTCGGCGTACATCGCGACCGACGAGTTGGCCACCAGGGCCTTGTTGCACGCGCCCGTGACACTGGGCACCTGAACGACCGAGTTACCGACGTTCGCCCCGTCAGGGAACTTGCCGGCGCAGCTCTTCTTCAGGCTGGTCGCGGCCCCGCTCTTGACGATGCCGTAAGCGGCCGAAAGCCCCGTCCCGTTGCCTTTGACCTGGCTCACGAAGTCGGACCTCAGCTGCACCGAGGTGAAGATGCAGCTGGTCAGCGAATCCACCACCCATTGCTCCTGGGTGGCACCGGCACACTGACTTTCGGCAGGGGTGTTGTACTGCGAGTAGCGGGTCAGGCCCAACACCTTGATGGCCGTCGCCGGCGTGAAGACATCCTGAATGGTGTGCTCCACCACTGTGCCGTCCCGGCGGTAGGCCAGCGTCTTCCAGATCACATTGACCTTGTTGTACGTGCCCTTGGGAATCGCCGGCCGGTTTATCGTCACATGCTGGTGACTGCCCGGTTGGAGATAGGTGTCACCGGTTTGCACGAACTTTGTGCCAGTCGTTGAGACGAACTCCAGCGTGACAGTACCCGCCACATCGCTGAGGCTTCC
>Ga0307515_10006838_pt1 | contig 22692 bp, 17 predicted proteins | sample 17_EM_MG_FD_194513 | JGI IMG/M metagenome (GOLD analysis project Ga0307515, IMG submission 194513) | Populus trichocarpa ectomycorrhiza microbial communities from riparian zone in the Pacific Northwest, United States - 17_EM | ecosystem: Host-associated > Plants > Roots > Unclassified | place... | reverse complement strand
CTCGTATGACCGGAGATTGCTGTCGGCCTGAAGGGTCTATACATAGATGCGTACGCACGCATTCACACTTGTACTCTCATATATATATGGCCTTGTGGCTCTCTTAGATAATACACAATCATGCTTCTCTAAGTATCACTATTTCAACAATCCGTGGTGCAATGCTAACGAATCATGTCCTATGACCAGTCGCAGAAACATCTCCAAACAGTTCTTTGGCAGCAGTAGACAGTCACGACTAGAAAAGCACATATATTTCTTTCCTGAATTCAATGCTCAGGAGTGCTAATTTTGGGAGCTTGATCCATGGTTTGGAAACTATTGCGAGGGACAATTGGACTAGACCTCTGAATATTGACAGTCTGGCAAAATCATCGCAAGGAAGGACGGAATTTGTTAGTGCGCTTGCCGTTACAGTAATTTTGTTGGTTAAATGATGGGGAGTAGAAGTGAGAAGATGTAGAACGTGCTGAAACTAGGACGCTAAGAGGGATTTGATGGTTATGTATATTCCGAGTTCATGATACTGACAGGTGCAGAGATTAGTGAAAAGCAATATATAAGCACCATATCCGACGGCTCGGTCCCCGTGGAACTACCGCATGATATTGCGAAACCTACTGTAAAATTCAACGGTTTTTATGCTTGGTAACCCCCTTGAGGGCCGGTATTTTGCAGGATAACCTAGCTATGTAGGATAATCCCATCAGTTACTTTGATATTTCACTCAAGCACGGAGCGTGGGTCAAAACAATCTGTAATATCCCTAGTTGCTGAGAACAATAATCAAGAGAGAAGGTGAATTGTCTACAGTACAACGAGAGAAATAGCTAGGCTGATAAAGAAAGAACACTATACTCGTGGATGGCGAGTATCACTACCGCAGTGAGGCCTCTTCCTTGGCATGGGGGCTGGTGGGGGCCGATGGGTACTGTAAGGCACCAGCTTCATGCCAGCGAGCGTTCAGCCGATAGAAGCCGCAAGCCTCCGGTCTCATGCGTGAGAGCCTTCGGCTCCAATCCTCTAGCTCTGTATGTCAAGGGTACCTGTTCGGTTGTTTTTTAGTGTCAGTTCGGGGTCTTCCATAAGCATAAAGTATTAACACTGCAGCCCCTTATTAATCTGTTCGTTCGTATAAAGACTGCTGCTAAAGTAGTCTCCAGTTGTGAAACCTCCTCCCAGCAGGCAGTGTTCCCAACGGGCCGGGCCGGCCTGCTGTTACGATAGTACGAAGGGGAGAACCGTGTGAGTGTATTCTATGGTACAGAGAGAAGAGAGGAGAAAGACCCGAGATATATACAGGAGGCATCAGCCTCTGCAGCAGTGACCGTGTATCAGACCTGTAACATGTCTCCGGCACTGTACACCTGTAACACTTGCTGTTGAAATACTAATTGCTAGAAGCTTATATTCTCAAGTACAGGTACATTCGTGCTCTTATATATACGGTATTCGGAGTATGTCTTGTATGTCCTGTACGCATGCATGCGCACTCAGCTGGCATCTCCAGCTGAGTCTGGAATGACCATCATCATAAAGAGATTATGCATCAGCCCAACTGAAGCCATATGTCAGGGAGATAAACTATATATGCAACACTTGCGTGCGCAGTCGGGCCGAGTGATATTACTTGATACATACAAATTGAGCAGAAAAACTACCGATCTATGACATTATTACTAGCTATGTTACGAGAACCCTGAAGGAATGAGGAAGGTGATCAAGGGTGAAAACAAAAGAATGTTCTCATTGTGGGAAAGCGTCAGTGTTATATAGCAAAATTCACTCTTGCTTCTCTTCCTCTTTTACCGCAGCTGCAACCATTATTTTTGCGCTAATCACTTATTAGGTACAAGATACATTCAAAATAGCATAGCTAGCTAGTATCTGCAACCATGGTGGTGGCTTACTGTTGTTAGGCTTGCATGAAGTTGTATATGCAAGCAGGCCCGCAGGCCGGCCCACGGGCCTGTCGAAAAAAAGCCTGGCCTGCGCGGGCTTTCGAAATTGCTGGCCCGACTCAAAAGCCCAAAAGCCCACAAAGGCCCACGGGCTGGCTAGGCCCGTTGAGAACACTGCCAATAGATTCGCCCTTTGCCGCTACTGTCCTTCCAGCGCTCTTCAGCCGCCTCTATACACTATATTGTTCCTATTACCTCCGCAGCCCACTTTACCACCCACCAACAAGCTACCAGCCATATCTAGTTTGAATCTTCGCGGTTGCCCGCTTGCATCCCTAATGCCGCTACAGATATCTATAACCTTCCGCCGCCACGCACATGATCCTGCGGCATCAAGCAACCGGGATTGTCGATGGCTTCTTTCAACTTGGATTTTCCATACCCTGCAAATCAACAGGTACGTATGCGGACCTCATTATCAAAGAAAGACAAAAACCCTTCAAGGTTGGCTGGGGAAGCGCAGTACTTTGGTACCGGGTGAGACAAACAGGTAGTACACTAGTACAGTATATAGTGAAGTTTAACGGAAAATGCTTAAGATATGAACTAGGCTGAATTATACCCTAGTAGCAGGCACCTCAATGGTCCGTCCCGTCCGGGCAAGAACGAGACTGTAAATTTCGGGGCGCAGAATTCTGGACCGTTTGAGACCTGGGTAAAATTTCCTTGGACCGGACCCCTAAGGGGCCTGTAGTCTCTGCAACATTCATATTGAGCTGTGAGATGCGGTAGAAATCAGGTTATTTATACGATTTTCCGTATTCAGGCTTATCCCCAGCATTACAAAGCACCCACAGCCGCTTGCTTTAAGGCCTACCACCGATAGTTTCCGGGCTTAATTAGGCTCACCACTGGCGTCACCACCGGAAGCACACCACCGGCAGCCGCTGGCCCCCTTTAGGTACCCGTACGGGGCCCTAGGGCTGAATAATTTAACCCCGGACGGACCAGGCCGCAGAAATGATCACCCGGACGGGACCGCGATGTCTGGCCCCGAATGACTGTAGTCGCCCCGGACCGTTAAGATGCCTGCTTTGTAGTTGCACTCCTGTTGTCTGCCAAGACGCTCCCAGCAGGTTGAACTGCTGTAACTTGAAAGATTGACCAGCCATCCAATCCTATCAACGCTCACAACACCACCGCTAAAGTCTATACAATTGATATGGTGGCACAAAGATTGTGACGCGCAAAGTCTGTATTATCCCAACATAAGACTTCAAATCATCGCTTTTTCTCCATACGTCTGCTATCAGAAACACTTAACTGTACTTCAAAAGTTAGAATATGTCAATTCACATTCATTAATGGCTAGTAGCGCAGTAGTAGTGAATCCGTCTAGTATGGGAAAAGTCCTGGGTTCTGCTCCCAGCTAGTCGATTTTTTTCATCGATTCTTCACAAAACTGTGCAAGTATTTCATTCTCTCCGAGAGACCTTGTCCACATCGCCGGTGATTACAAAACCATCTCAGGGATTGTCTGGCGCAGACTGCGGAGAGAGCCACATCAAGCGAGCTCAGTCTGGCCAACACCGCATGTGCGGAGGAGGAGCTCTAGAACCACGAGTGCCAAGTCCACTCGCTTACGCGTAAAACCGAAGAAGTGTTATCCAGCCGTGCGGAGATGGATGTCATAGCGATTCGTGGTTATGAGACGTGGATGGAAGGTAGTAGGTTAAGATTCCAAGTTATGTTCTACTCGCTACGCAATATAGTCTCTAGCAAGTTCTCTGCAGCTTTAGTTTCACCCAATGCAGAGGTCAATTGGCTACCCCATTGTCGGAATCCGGACCACAGGTTTACATATGCGCCAAGAAAGATATGAAACGTGAACGAGCAGCAATACCCCGATTCACTCCAACAAGTGAAACACTCGTATCTATACAACTCAATCGATAGGAGCGCTCATATGCAGCGGCCCAGACACGATCCTGCGCAGTACTGATCGAGCAGTATTGCTCATTACATTGTGAGCTCCCCAAAATACAGGCACAATTTCATCAAGAGAAGCTAGTAAAATATCGCGTCTGGCTTGTCATGCCGAATCACCCATCGGTGCAGATACCCTAATCTGCGTGCACCGGCTCCAGAGACAAGCTGTCTCAAACCAACCCGTACCGGGACTTGTAACCGCGTGCTGAGAAATAGGAGAGCCTCTAATCACACGCTGTATAAAAGAAGAAATATGTTGTGGGTGCAAGTTGATGGCTATTTCTAACAACCCTGAAGGCAGTGCAACACTGCCCCGAACATGGTGAAAGGGTTGCAACGTGAATATGCGGCTCGATTGAGTGGAATATTTGGCACACGATATCGTTCTCCGATGGATCCCGTCGCTCAGTAGAACAGCCGACTAAATGCGGCTGAACTCAATGTTGCAGAATACAATTAGGGCATTCTGATACTTCACCCACCATTTCCGTCGCCAAATTCAGTTGCTTTCCCTATGAATTCCATGCCCACGACAATCACCATCGTGATGAGGCTCATCGCATATTCGCTCTCTATTTTCTTTTGCTCCATTTCACCTACCTCCGCTGTGCAGTGGGATGGTGCTCCATCAACAGCAACTAGCCCTTCACTAGGCTGGAATTCTAATCCAACCCCTAAGCCTCTGCCGGTAGTTGGTGAAGGAGAATCGTACGACCTTCTGCGACGTCAGGTTTCCGCCACCAGTACAGTCTGTGGTTATATAAATGGCCTCAAAAGTGGGGATTCTCCGATGCTTCCTCCTCAGTTTGAACTTTAGCCTAACATCTTCAACAAGGCAGTCCTGTCACCTGCGGCGATTCATTTTCGACGATTTGTTCTCCCTACTCAAAAGGCTCTGTCTTAGGGTGCTGTGACAATGATAGTTTTTGCGAAGTCTACACCGAGTGTCTCAATTCGTTCGAAGCTTCTGTTTTGTGCTCCAGCAGCAGCACATGCTCCTTCGATCACCGAACAGGATTATGGTCGGTAATAACTACCACCTTATAACATAGTCTAACCAGGATTGATTGAGTAGTCGCGACTCTTCCTATGCATACTGCCGGCGATATACCCACAGCGGATACAGTTTTTTTCGCTGTGCGACATATCCTGGAGCAGTTTCACTATCGATGACGTTTTTCAGCTCCTCCACAAGTGTCTCGGCAGAAACCATCACCGTCACCACCACTGCAGAATCCAAGTGTCTGAAAGCAGGTACAATTGCTGGCTCGGTTATAGGGGGTCTAGTTATGCTCGTCGCCGCCGCTGTCGGGCTTTCGTATATGCTGCTCCGCCGACCGAGTCCTCCGACTCACGTACCTGTGCTGGACCCAGTTATAGCTGAAACCTCCTCGCCCAGCAGCCGGTATACCACATCACATACATCGTCGACACCTCTCTACGGTCAATTTCAAGATATGCCACGTGAGATACATGGCCGGCCGCAACAACTGCCGGAAATGGGAACTGGACTCTAAAAGATGCCCAGAATTGACAATGTTTCTTACTATCAGCTGCATTCAATATGTGCATCAAGATAGAATTAATTGGCCACCACATAGCCTCCGTGTACCCGACGCGGGGCCTCACACATCATTCTAATAACAGTTTGTGCAATTGCTGGTGGTGGGAAGGAAGATGCAGGACTGGTATTTTTTGTAAATGATAATTTACGGCTAGTTATTTTTTCTCATGATCTCTACGGCTACAAAAGTTTGTTTATGTAATTAACTAATACGTGTCACTGAGAGTTGAACAGGCAGGAAATCCAGACATTGAACCCGTAGGCTTGTGTACTTTGTGTATCATCCGTGTCCCGAATATTATCTAGTAATGGACGTAGATTTTCTTTGAAATCTCATTGTGACAGCGTCACTAAACATTCTACCTCGTGATTGCGGAACAGTGCGCCATGGCACGTAGTGCATGGACAACCATGGTCTGTCCCGCACGCCGAAATACTAACAACTCCCAGTTCCACGCCTCCACCAAAATTCCGCACTACTATTCCATCCCTCAACATCGTTTTGTTAACTTTGCAGCTACTTTGCCATCTCTTCACCCAATATGAGCCACCTGTGTCTATGTTCCGGCAGTTTCCTGACGTGTTCTGATTCTATGCTGGACCAAACACAGTACCGCATGATTAGCTATGCCACAATGTCAAGCGGCAAACCAACAAACTATGGCAGTATAAAGCACCAAAGCCTTATACATAGTCTGCTAATATACTGTAAAGTAACTTGATGCCTGTCTACACCTCTTAAACCCAGATATAGTTACAGTCCTCCGGATATCCATACATCCACGGACCAAACATCGTTTGGCCTCCATTCGGAGTCAGAATATATGACATAGTCTGTTACTGTAAGGCATTCCCATAAAGCACAGGACATGCCGGTAGGACACAAGTCATCATCATAGAGCACAAGGCTTTGTGCTAGGGCACGGGATCTCTGTACATATCCAGAGTCACTTCTCGTAGATAGAAAGAATACTAACAAGATTCAAAATAGTCTGTTACCGTATGGCTTGGATATAAGTCGCCAAGTCAGCGAATTAACTCACAAGCTGCGGACTCATATCGTAGAGATACACAAGCTTTCACTCGCCACTGGTACTTCCAATCCATGGACTTCCATAGACTTCAACCGAGCTCCAAACTCTCGTTTATGTAAAGACTGAGATTTTCCCTTAGATAGTTCAATAGACTTCTTCCGCTTTACACTCATAACATAGTCAAGGAAATACTTGGCAAGTGATGCAGAGTGATTTGGGAACAAGAAACGAGTGATGCAACGAATATAATTTGGGGGTGTTAGGTTCGATTTAGGATCAGCACTTAAGTAGTTATTACCATCTTTTGACTAGTGTTCTCCCACAATGTGAGCATACAGATAGTACTATGTAGGTGGTATAACTCTAAGGAAGTTAGAAATGTGCTTCTTTAATGGCACTGGAAAGGTAAGAATAATGCCTCTTTTTATTATGAAAATAAATGGCATTTATTTGAAAGAATGGGGTTAGGGATTCTTTTGTATGGCAGTAAAAGCACCGTGGAAGTGGCACTGAAATATGCCTAAGCAATGCCTTTCTAAGGGTGCTTTTTTCCGTGCCTCTCCCTCTGCCATTTCTCCAGATGCCATTTCTCTCCCGTACCTTTTTCCCCTTGCCTTTTCTCCCTCGTGCCTCTTCTCCCTCGGGTGTTTTCTACCTCGTGCCTTTCTCCCTTGTGCCTTTTCTGCCTCGTGCCTTTTCTCCCTCGTACATTTTAAATTTCTCCACACTTGTCCTCTGCGTATTTTCGTGGCTTTCCCCTTCAAGATATACTAAAATCAGTAAAGACACTCAGCACTCCAAAGCCACTGACTAAAGGAACCAAACACCAGCGGAAGCACCAATTACTCTACCCCCCCATTAACGCACCATCATAACACTTTCACCACTGCAAATCCCTCTGTACTTGTCGCTTCCTACTCTGCCGTTAATGTCACCAGTGTTGGCGTAGTTTAGTGTGGTGTTATCGCCAAATGTGAAGGCGTTTACCAGTTGAAGCCGTCTCAGGGATGTTGACGTGAGGCAGTCAAGGGGAATATTTATCTCTTTGTGGTGCAAAATGGGACATTAAAGCTTATTTCATGGAGTATTGGTCGTGTTGATGTCGACCAATCGGAGGTCGGTTAATTGGTTTGATGATACCCCGTTTCTTTTTAGTGATAGGAAGGGAAAACCAGTTGATGAATACCCAGGAACACATTGTCGAACTACTATACCTAATCAGAGTGGATGAGAGAATGGTCAATTTCGGGTTCCTAGGCCGGAGGTCGGCCTATGAGTGACATGTTTGGCTCGTGCCCTGATCTGAGCCGTATCTTAGTGTAGCCTCCTATACTGATAGGCTAGCCGAAAGCCTTCGAAAATTTGCGGCCTGGATCCTCTTCGAGCAAAATTATTTTAACTTATTGGTTGCTGGGGTCCATGTTCTTAAGCGGCCCGGCCTCAATTTGAAATGGTTACACCGCAAAAAGCCTGCCTTAGCAGAGGCCAGACTTCATTCAGGCGGGCCTGCCTAGCCACTTAGGAACACTGAATGGGGTGCTGTAGTGACTGGATGGAATACCATCCTGTTAGCTGCTATTTAATCGCGGATCTTACTTAACAAGATAACCAATGTCCTTTTGATTCTACCTGATGGATGCTCGAGGATATCACAACTAGAAGGCATATACCACTGGAATGACAGGTAATTAGGGTCGGGTATCTGCGGGACTAATCGGTGTAGAAAGAATACATTGTAATCTGGTGTAATCGTGAAGTGTCACTTCTGGTTATTTTTGCGTTTTAGGTTGCTAGGGAGCTCGATGTTGACTCTCTCTATTTACTACTGATAGAGTAAGTATTTCAGCTGCTCTATTATTTGTGCTAACGCTTAGGTCTAGGGTGTTTTCGTACTTAGGACTCTGGAATTTGAGGGGGGGTTGCGTTAACTTTCCGTTGGTGATATTTTGAGATTGGTATAGCCAGCTTATATGCCAAGACTCAGGGTGGAATAAACACCGTTCAATATTCGGTTCTAGCCATAGGTCTAATGCCAGGTCAAGCAAAAATAAGCCATGTAATTGCGAAGGCAGTCCTAACCACGTCTCTAGTACGCTGCGTGCTCGAACATAATGAAGTCATCCAGTGAGAATCGGGGATAAAGTTCATCCAGAGTTGATGGGTTGTGAATGACGGGTTTGATTTTGAACATTGGGTCTTGCCGGCACACATCTCCCTCGTGCGCACCCCCGCATTCATCACCCATGCCTAAAACCCACAGCAGGACGTTCGTCCATATTAATATCTGTAGTTGGAATTTGTTCCAAGCCTCACGGTGTTGCCTTTTCTGCGGCTGACGTCTTGGAAACGGAGAATTCCGAGTGTCTTTGTTCCCCCACATCAGCGCGCAAATCAAAACGTCTGATATGTTGATAGTTCGCTAATTTCAACGTTCAGCTCTGGGGTTCTATAAGACAGACGCCTTGTTTAAAACTTGGTGTACATACGGGCATATCAACATTGGTTACGTAAAGCTATCTATATGTTCTGGAAAGCTTCCATGGGGAAAGATTCACTCTGCTCAGCTATGAGACTGTCAAACGGGACGGACCCCATTGGTATAGGATCATGTGTCGTGGGATAGTAGCTTCCTCAAGCATGAACCTGTAACGCTCTTCCATGGCTGATATTTTCAGCCCAGCCAAGGGAAAAAGAATCTTTGACATTCATGTGTGACATCGCCCGCCGTGTTAACGTATTGCACGACACAATTGATATTATTTAGCGAATCCAGGGGATGTATTTTAGCTATGAGTGATTGACAGACTGTCAAAAGGCGAGGGTCCCTGAGTGTCCGGAACCCATGGTCACCAGAACCCTGCGCATCACGTACAAGTCCTCGAACATTGAAACCGAAAACTTCGATGATGGAGCGTGTTATACTATTTTTGTTGCTGGCGGTATGGTATCTTGGGTGGGATTTAGTCTGGGCGGTGGAGTACGATTCTCCAGATAAGATGGTCGCACCAGGGACGTTTAAATAGTACCTCAGTCTGACAACCCAGTACTGTTGGCTTCTTGCTCATACCTCAGTACTCATTGGTAAATCCATCATTATCACGGATGGCATGGCAAAGTTCAAGATAGACGACCTCAGAATGGTGCCCGACTTCAATGGTGAAACATTAGAACTGGATCTGTCTAAAGATTTCGATATCGACTATCCTCCATTGACAGTGGTAGCAAGGCGGGGTCCTTCTGTTCCACCAGTCAACCGCGGGGGTATCTGGATAAACGGAGAGGACGTGTTGGTCCAAGGGGGACACTTCTACGAGAAAGGGCCGTACTATAACACCTCAAGCTATTATATAATTGATGACTCCATCCCCAATTACGCGATTTGGAAGCTGTCAAAGGCGGGAAAAGAGTGGGCAGCAGAGTGGGTACCGGAAACATACCAGCTTAAGAAACATAGCTTCGTTGAACGGACTGTTTCTGGCGCAGCCACATGTACAAACGAAAAATGCTACTGGTTTGGGTTCGTCTTGCCTTCCACTATTACCCATTACAGAAGTTTTAATAACCTTCGATACGTTTCCAGGGGATATGTTAGCTCCCGAACCTCCCGTCAGTCTCCCGGTCTCCCAAAAGACTGGAGCGCCGGACGCCGTGGAATGCTAATCTTCGATTTGAAAACTAAATCTTTACGGAACGAGACGATAGATAGCTACGGCAATGACAATGAGGGCTTTCACTTTGGAACTTTACACCATATAGATAGTCGGGAGAAAGGATTGTTAATATCACTGATGGCGGAGAAGGCTCCTGTCTTTCCAGCAAATGATACATCTGACGATCCATATGACCCGGAAGACGTAACTAACCCCCAATGTGTTGAGGCAGTATAGCTACTAACATGCTTCATATATAGATTTCTTGGGGCTAAATTATGCTTTATGATATCGAACAGAGCAAATAGTACAAACAGCGGGCCGCCTCATTTGAAGGAGAGGCACCCCCTTCACGGACTCGATTTTGTGGTGCTTTAGTACGGGATGAGGAAACTAACAATTGGGAGTGAGTGTAACCCAGACTACCAATCTACTCCTCCTAGCTTGCTCATACAAGTATCACAGTCTCTGGTTGTACAGCGGACAGGGAACTAATGACCTGTCAAAGGGAGTAGATGACATCTGTTAGTGTCCCGTTCTTTGTGCATAGCGCTAGAGCTGACTTGGAACCATACTACCAGATGTATTAACGATGCCTGCGTTCATGTTTGTACTCATTCTATTTCCCCGCTAAGCATCTGGGTTGCTTGAATGGTAGTCCTAACCGTTTGCAGATGGGTTCGTATCAAAATACCACCGGTTTCAGAAACTGGTGGTTATCTACGTTCAATGACTTGTCACCCGATCGGTAACCAGTTGCTTATCATCGGCGGACTCGCACCTGGCCATGAGGTGGATGCGCGTATCACTTGCAATCGACGTATGCTCAATATTATAGACATGAATAATCCTGCGGAGGTAGCGTTTCGCCGCCAATAACTCTGTCTGCGTTACTGATTTTGTGGGAAGTGGCTTATAACGTTTTCAATGGACTCTAAACCCTATAAGCAACCTGAACTTATTCGCAATTCGGCCAACGCTTTCAAAAAACCTATGTACGGTTGGGTTGAGCCAAGGATTGAGTATTTCTTTCCGCCCCCTAGGAGGTCCAAGTGGCGAATAATTGTCGGAAGTGTCGTTGGTGGTCTTGTAGTTATTGCGGCGGGGGTGGGATTTTTTTGCTGGCTACAGCGGCGAAGGGCAGTAAATGTACAGAGGGCTGAACTACCGTAAGTGTAATAATCATAACGATAGTTCTTCGAATTACTTAGTGGATACTAGATGCAGTACTTCTCCGAAAGCGATTATACCGAGTATTGTCGAAGCGCCGGCCATCGAAGAATCTCCCGACCTGTCGGTTGAAAAGTAGTTATATTGCGAAGAGGGTTTTGTTTATGGCTTTTTGTGCGGATGATAGGATGGATAGTTCAACGTGTATGCAAGTTCGGATCAATGTATGTGTTTCAAGTGGTATAATGCCAACGTCAATGGCGCGCTTAAACGAAGTAGTAACTCTATTCGTTTCTTTAATGCTGCTTATCCAATTCAGCTTCTTCAAAATGTAGTGCTGTACCGGCAAATGAGGTTCGGACGGTGCTGCGTGCTGACAAGGAATTTTGTAATGGACATCTGCTGCTGACCGCATTTTTATAGTTAGACAGGGCGATAGTTGATAATTGGTAATGATTTCACTAGCGACTGCATCGCTCACAATCACTGCCATCTCACCAAACCCTGAGTTCGAGCCCCCGCCATCTGGTCAACTAGATTTTCGACAGTATCGAATACACCTACTGCTGACGATGTCTTGCTATCGGACAGTGAGACTTGACGCTGACAAAAGCTACATTTGCTCGGACAGGACACCGTTTGCTAGTTGACGATGATATCCGAACATTATTTGCCGGTGCAGTAATCCAAGTGGCATCGATTAACCTCCCAGTGCCACCGCCACCAACGGTGACTAGAGTTCGGGGCAAAGACGACCTTCCGTATACTTCATGCGTTGTGGGTAATTACTGGCCTGTGGTGAAGAAAACCTGCTGGAGTAATGGATTACATTCATTCCTCAGGTGCCGGAGGTACACCAAGCTGGGTGAGAATTTATGATACTACTCTATACTCTATACTTGCCGAATTTTCAAGTCTCCAGACACCCCATCATAAGCGCCCTTAGCGACACATCAAATGGTTGGTAACTGCACTTCAAAGTTGGATGGCTATCGAATGAGTACGGAGGCCCATAAAACCCAACCTGTTGAAATATGGGGAGAACCGTGTGCATGGACTTAGATACAGAAAGAAAAGAGAAGGAGAAAGATGCGAGTTATATATGAGAGAGAAGTATGCCCCTTACTACCAGCCCCGCTAGCGGTCAGCTCTATATATACATTCAACACTGCCTGCCATAATTCGGGGTCGACTTGGCGCAATTCAAATGGAACTGACCAAGCTAAGTTTTAGCTGAGCTGATGGCAAGGGACCTAGCCTGTACGGCGTTAGGCACCCAACTGCCTTGTATTTATCTCAAGTCTTTCTCCTTCTCTGTCCACAACTGAAGTGGAGCCTATCCAACCCATCCCAATTTCAATCTATATTCGAATGCATTGAAGCATCACTGTTTACCACTGCCAGTCTCGAACATTTCCAAAGTGAATACCCATTACTGATGTATATTAGCTTACAACTGGTTAGTATGGATATCTCCTTGGATAGGACTGTTGTACTTCCGAACTGGGTATTAATTTTTTTCGCTTCTTTAGGCCTCTGGAGGTTAGCCTTAGCTTTTACTGGTATTAAGGCATTTTAGTTAAGTTTAACAGCAGAGTGCCCTTTAGTATCGTTTTATCAGATACCGAAACCATTAAGTATTGTCACCTTTACAATAGAGTACTTGCTGGGTGATATGCATGAAGTGTGCTGAGTAGGAGAGATTTCGCATTGTTAAATAATGAAGACTTGTTGTCCACAGAGCATGGTCATGTCAAACTCTTTGTAGAGTCGCTGTCGGAGTGGTTGTCAGGTTGTTGTCAGAGTTCTTTTCAGAAGGCTGCTGTCAGAGGGCTTCTGTCAGAGTGGCTGCTGTCAGGGAGCTGCTGTCAGGGTTTCTGTCATAGTGTCTGCCGTCAGAGAGCTGCAGTCAGAGGGCCTCTGTCAAAGTAGCTGCTCTCAGAGGGCTGCTGTCAGAGTGGCTGCTGTCGGAGCGGCTGCTGTCGGAGTGGCTGCGTTATATGTGTTTATATGCAAGCTCAAAATCCGTTTGCGAGTGATTGAGAGTTTCCCAAGGTCGAAACCTTCGATCTCCACAAGGTTGGGCGTCATTTCCACCCATAGCGTCGGTGAAATCCGAAATGATCCCCACCTTGGATCTGCCGATCTACGACAAGGATAAATATAATCCGTAACAGGGTTTTATTAGCTATGTCTAGTACAGTTTCGGGAGCAAGGTATCAGCCCCGAGTTCGAATCCTCGCCCGCTGTTTCTCAGCTTATCTACGGGCGCGCACGCAACTCAAGAACACCATTTCAGCGGGCACCCACTCCTGCGGAACGATAGCACAGGACGAGAGAGCTCCGTACAGGCGAATAACTGCTATCATCGGATAGCCGGACGAATGCGGGATTGGTGGAAGAATTGGATTTGAGGCGCTTTGAGCTCGGTACCCCTGGGTTTTCCATGTTTTGATTATGCTGTATTCATTCTAGTTGACACCGCCCAACTCCCGTCTCCCTCTACCCGAACACACCTTTCCACCACCCCACACCCCTACCCTTCTCCGTCAATATAAATTCACCGCTCGAGAAGCTTCTTCTTCACCGCACTACCCAGATATCCAGCTCCTTCCCCGAGTTTGATGCCTCTTCGCCCGCCTTCTCCCAACCCAGAGCATAGATGTTCCAAACTCGTACACAGTGCTCCACTATGAGTGAGACGTGGAATTTTTTGATTCTGGTCATGGGTACGCAAGTAAAACGTCGACAGAGTACTATACTGCCACGTAGAGCCTGTTGAAATACTCATTGCTAGAAGCCTTGTTTAAAACTACAGGAACAATCGTGTGATCTTATATACGGCGTTCAGAGTATGCCTTGTACGCATGCATGCGCACTCAGCTGGCATCTCCAGCTGAGTCTGGAACAACCATGATCATGATCTCCATCAGCCCAGCTGAAGCCCATAAGCCGTACGTCAGGGAGGCGGTCCATATATGCAACAGAGCCAGAAGAGTATTTAACGTGTGATATATTGTGATCAGGTGTGGCTACTTATCCCCGTAGTCCTCCGGTAGATAGAACAGGTGAAGGATATATACAGTTCCTCTTTAAAGCAGAATTCGGGAATGTTAGTGCTGGAGAGTGTAGTCTGGAAAATCGGCTATATTCGGGATATTGGGAGCATCAGGTTCGGGCATGGGTCTAAACGATTTCAGCGTCTAGATATAGTCTGATGCTAGTGAATGGAGCCCGGAATCAGTTCGTGGCACCTCCACTGCTGTGGTTTGGTCACAAAAGGGTTAGTCTAGCCGGGTGAACAGTGGTAGTTCAAGAAATGTGTTTCGGAAGGTTAGATAGGGGTATTAAGAAACCTTCGGGTATTGGACTTTGCCAAAGGTGGATGAAGAGGAGGAGATCCCGGAAGAAGTATTTGAATTAAGATTAGCACATTAATAAAGTTTACCGCATGGATGACTTACGGTGGTCTCTAACAGTGATTAGATCAAGTTTCACGTACAAAACTACAAACCAATTGCAGGTAACCGGCGGGCTACGCAAGTGAACCAGAAAACGAGAGACAATAAACAATGAGAAAAAGAGATTGGAGCGGAATTACGTTGCAAGAGTTGTTATGTACAAATAAATAGAACTAACACGAGCTGGCCGTAAGCGGGGCTAATGGTAAGGCACACTTCCCGTTCATAAATAACTCGAGGCTTTCTCCTACTCTCTCCTCAGTATCTTAAGTCTATACACACACGCGGTTCTCCTTTCAATATTGCATCAGTTATGTTGCATATTAATGGTAAGTGGCGAAGCATCAAAGTTTTCTGTGATGATTTTCTGAATATAAGTCGAGTCTTTCTCTTTCTGTCTTCTCTCTACATCATAGAATCTACTCGTCGGTTCAACAAATTATTGGACACATACTAACCGGTTAGGGTTAGTATGTGTCCAATAACTTGTTGAACCGACGAGTACACACACAGTTCTCCCCTACGTACTACAGCAACAAATTGGGCTAGTAGCTACCGAGTGATACATAATGATTATTCACACGACTTTAGGTTATCAGTTTTTAAATATCTAGAGAAAAGAAATACCCAGACCCATTATAAACACTGACCGGTACTAATTGTTAAAGGTTAGGTTAGGATGTATGGCGTTCTAGATACTTAAAAATTGACCAATCCAATCCATGTACTCCTCCACCACCACCAAGGTCTGCAGAATATTTGTGCGGTGGCATAGGAAGATTCCGACGCACTGTAGAGTCGTATTATTTCGACCATTGGGCTTTATATCATCGCTTATTTTTTATACATCTACTGTTAGTAGAACAGTTAACTAGGTATTTGCGTCGTGTGCGTATGTTCCCCATTCGGAGAGATGCTGTCCATGCCGCCGACAACGAGAGCGACTCTCGAATCGTACCGTTCGATATGTGCCGGAGCGAAGACAACGCTCTAGACGAGCACTCAAGTTCGGATAGACCGAGATACAAGGGCGGAGTAGAAGCTTTGAACCGCAAGTGCTAAATTTTTCGCTGATGCCTAAACCCAACAGGGCGCAAGAATAGGTTATTATCAAACTATGATCGTTATCCAGCCGCTGGGTGGCGGACGTAACAGTTTAAATTGGGATCGATGAGGTGAGTGAAGATGGAGGTGGTGGGTTGAAAATTTTCATTTCCAGTTGTATTATGCTCACGTTTTGCAGCCTTATGGCTTTGGATTTGATTCGATGTAAAGATCGATTGGTTACCTAACTGTCGAAATCCCAACCAAAGCTTTGCATATGCGCCAAGAAAGACATGAAACGCGGATGAGATGCAAAGCCCCGAATCACTCCACAAGTGGGACACTTGCATCTGCGGGGTTCAAACAAAAGAGACTCAGTAAGCAACGACCTAGAGACGGCTCCCTGGAGTATAGAGCAGTATAGGTGATTACTATGTGAGCTCCACAAAATACATGCAAAATTTCATCAAGATAAGCTACCAGAATTCCGTGTCCGACCTTTCCTGAGCTCTCACAGAAATGCAGATGTCCTTATCTGCATGTATCGATAGAACCTATATAGAATGTACCGGTTCTAGAGATGGCAGTTTCGCACTAGAACTGGTATCAGCGTACCTAGGAATTGAGAACCACTAATCAATATAATCGCGCACCACATAAAGCAAGAAATAGGAAGCAGGTGCAAACTGATAGCTATTCTTATCAATTTCTAAGGCAGCACAGCACAGCCCCGCAAAAGTGATTTGGTTGTTACCTGCATATGTAAGCTCAATGGGGAGGGGTATCTTCGACAGGCAATATCATTCTTTACGCATGTATCACAGACTTTGAAAATCTGCCGACTATGTGCGGCTGAACTCAAAGCTACAGAATACAAGAGGAACATCATGATACTTAAATCTCCATCGGTAAGTCAGTAAGTGCAGTTGCTTGTCTTATGAATTCCCCCGCCCAGACAATCAACGTTGTGATGAGACTCATTGCCTTTCTGCTCTCTGTTATCTATTGCGCCATTTTATCCAACGCCGCTGTGCAAGGGAATAGTGTCCCATCAACAACACTTACACCGACTCCTAGGCCTCTACCAGCAGTGGATGAAGGAAAACCACATGACGTTCTGCGACGCCAGGTTTCGGCCACCAGTACTATTTGTGGATACATAAATGGCGCCATTAGTGGGAATTCTCCGTCGTGTCTTCACATTTTGTGCTTTGGCCTAATATCTCCTTGAAGGTAGTTCGCTTACCTGCGGGGATCGGGTTTCCTCGATTTGCTCTCCCATGAAAAGTAACTCTGTATTGGGGTGCTGTAACGATGTCGGTGCATGCTACGCCCCAACAGAGTGTATCAATTCCTTCGAGTATTCTGTTTTGTGCTCCAGTTCATGCCCATCAAATGACCTCACAGGAACATGGTGGGTAACGATTGCCACACTGTTACATAGACTAACCATGACCGAACAGCCGGGACTCCGCCAGTCCTTACTGCCGACGATATACCCACAATGGATACAGTGTTTTTGCTTGTGAGACGTACCCTGGTGCAGTTTCACTGTCGATGACGTTTTTCAGCTCTTCTGCAAGTGTCTCATTTGCGAGTGTCTTGGCCACTGCAACCATTACAGTTACTACCGCGGCGGGCGGAAGCGCAGGTGGGTCTGCGGAACCATCTTGTTCGAAACCAATTTCGCCTGGAGTAATTGCCGGCTCGGTTATAGGAGGTCTAGTTATTATCGCCGCCGCCTCTGTCGCGCTTTCGTATATGCTCCGTCGCCCAATATACGAGGCTCGACAAGTGCCGGTAATGGCCGAAGGCGCCTATTACAACCCGCTTGTAGTGTCTCCTACCTCGTTAACGCCACTGCATGGACCTTTTCTCGATGTCCAAAACGGCCGGGCGCTACAACGGCCAGAATTAGGAAATGAGCGCTGAGAGAAGTCCCGAACTGATACTGTTTATCACTGTCTACCGCTCGCTTTACATACACCAACACAAGAACTGTAGCCGCTCTGACGCCACCTGGCGCGGGGTCGAGAAGTCAATGTACGGTGGGTTTGCAGCAGCCGGCGGTGAGAATGAAGAGGCGGGGATGACTTATGTTTGTTACAGATGATACTTTACCTGCTATGCTTGACGGTTTCCATTGGATAGTGATTTTGGTCCCATGGTTTTTGTGGCTGGGAAAGTTTGTATGAATAACTAATATTCGTTGCTAACCAATTATCCACCTGTGCAAACGATATACAAATTGATGCTAAAGCTGGTTGATCACTTCCCACAGCCACCATCACCTTCACCACATTGATTTTCTGGGGATGGACGTAGATCCCACTAAAACCTCGCTACACATAACGTATCGAAGGCCAACCTACCCCCGACCCTGCCACAACTCGCAACGGCAGTAAGGTACGGATATCTACGAAACATTCCCACACAATGATGCGCAATACAATGCGATTTAAACTTCACCTTCCATGTCTACTCCAAACTTTGGTATTAATACTCCGTCCCACAGATGCTGTTGTTTTTACTTTTGTAGATATAGCTAGCTACTGTATTATGTCTCCCGCATATTTCGGTCATCTGTGTATTTTGGTATCGTTCTTTTTTGCTCTAGCTTTGCTATCCGCCATACCTGCGACACATCTGCCCGGCTAGCTACGCTACAGCATCAACTATCACAGCATGTTTCTATTCCGAACGCTTTATAGTTGTTCTGACCCATTGATGGCAGCCGTCCATGGATGGGGCGGTTCCACGAATGGGTCAGAACATAGTTTATTGGAACGGTGAAATGAATTACTCTACAATATCTTTACAGCATGCTGCGCAAGTTGTCGGATTCTGGGTTGTCTATAATGGCTTGTACTGTGTGCATGTGTATCAGTTCCCCAGCTTCAGAGCCAGTCAGCCTCATGATGCTTCTCAAAGTCAATTGGTTCAGACTCTGTATTTCCATTGATAACCGTCCCATCTTCATTAACCAAGCTATAGTTGTGGAGCGCCCCCGAACACGCTTGTTTGAGGCGGCTTCGCTATTGTACACTATCTCAAGAACTTGAACAGTTTGCCGCCAATAACTGTAGTGAGCACGATGTCTCGGACAGTCTTCCCAATGCGACGCTTTTATTTACGGACCACGCTGCGGTGACATCGTCTATTCCAGCTTTTGGGGTTTTGTGACGCAGGATTTTGGGCGTTTCTTATTACATAGTCGATACTTTATACGAAAAGAGCCCGAACTTGGCTCGGGTGGTCGTCAATGCCTTGGGGGAGTCGAATCACCTATGACGTGACAAATAAACTTTTAACCCAAGGATCACTCGAAAGCCATCTCTGTGACTCTGTTGTATATTGACCTGACAGAGCTGACATTCAGCTGAGCTAAGAGTAAGGCATTCGGTAAGGCACTGCCATCCAACTCTCCTGTGTATACCTTGAGTCCTTCCCCTTCTTTCTTCTCTCCGCGGCTTAGTCTATACCCACGGTTCTCCTCATGTCGCAACAGACTGCAAAACACCTGATTTTACCTACCATACAGACCTATGGGTCACCAGGACGTCCGAAGCATCGTGCTTACTACAGCAGCCCCCTGGAAATATCCATAGACGTGGACAACGCTATCAAATAGTAACATTCCCGAACGTTGGAATAGAGGAATAAATTGACATCCACTACCAGTTGTGGTTGTCTCTTGCTGCTGGAGGACTGTTTGGGAATACACCCTGATTGATCACAAAGCATCACTCGCTACGTATTATCGATTTCATGTTAAAATACTGATTGCTTGAAGCTTAATTCTACTATCTAAGAGGGCCACAAGGCCATATATATACGGTACGAGCACGTACGTACTCATCTAAATGTAGAGACGGCTGAGCTCCGTCAGCCCGTATCAGAGCTACTCCGTCAGCCCGTATGAGAGCCAGCCCTGTCAGCCCGTATGAGAGCCAGCCCTGTCAGCCCGTATGAGAGCCAGGCCCAGTCAGCCCGTATAAGATCTATTTATGCAACATGCCATGCTGAATGTTGTGCGAGTGATATTTTATGACATTCAGTTGCATTGCACAGGATCTTCTTTCCGTGCTTTCGTTCCAGCCCCAAGTCTAGTTTACAGTTATCAAAGGCACAGCTTGAGTGTGGAGGGAGTCTTCTGATGCGAGGTGTCAAGACAGAGCCTAATACCACCTTACGGACAGTCAAGAACAAGAACCTTCGGGAAAACTTGGTCAATAGGGGAAGCCATCAAGTTAAGTACGATATTAAATGGCAGTCAAAACGCCCTCCATGGGTGGAGTTGGAGCATGGGATTACTAAATGTCTGACTATGAAAAATCATTCCTACATATTAATATCTCCCTAGAGTAAAACATGATAATTTCAAGATTAACAAAAGGACCAGCAGCGCTGTCAAAGAAACATGGCTTCTTCCCACCATTCCCACAGGTGGCAGCGGTGGAATCTAGTGTACATATTTCTGGTATTCGCGTGCACCAGCAAGCTGTGGTCTCACGGGGCAGAAAGGAACTGAATCTTGGAGAGCGCGGATACCAAACCTTTGAACGATATTTGTAAAGTAGTACATATCCTAACCCTTGATTATTCATTGTGGTACAGGCAAGCGAAGTGACAGAGATGTACGGGAGCGGCCCAGATATACCGAATACATTTATCTTCGGGGTTAGTATAGCTGTTTATAGGCTAGACGTGAGTATGTAATCAACTGCTGTACCGATCACTATGGTTCGGACGTTGTGCGGTGCTGACGGCAAATATTGCTTCGGACAACCAATGTTGACAACTTTGAAGTGGCCGGTCACACTGATGCTGACTATGAGAATACAAGAATTTGGGGGTCAATGGGCGATGGTGCTCAAACCGTTTGGGCCAGAGTGGGGTAGAATACTTCAAGTTGAGAATTTGTTTTCTAAGTGTACATACATACAAAAACCAATTAGGCAAACTGACTTATATAAATTGCAAGCTAGGTGCTAACAACTTTTGCAATTCAGACGGCATCGAACTGACGCTGACCTATACGAAAAAAACACCGTACAGACACCCCCGTCTGACTGCTGACGTCCGAACCATAGTGATCGGTACAGTACTCTGCAAGCACGTAGTAATTAATTAACAATTCAAACAAGCTAACCATCACTTACAAACCTCCAACCAAAAAAGTTTCGTACACGAGACATACGCTGCGGCATGAGCCAAATCCAAGTGTATCGGCGATTTTGTTGAAATAATTTGTCTTTGACAGAACATTGCTGCGCGACAAACCAACCCTTATGACTTTATTCGGATTCCGTGCGTTCTTAATGGCATTAAGATACCGACGCTTATGTGAATCGTCATAACTGACGTGCACTGTGCATGGGTTGTTCGTAACCTCCAGCTCCCCTGTGCGGTCCTCAATTACCTTAAAACCGATGCATGCATCTTCGACTACCATTGTATATTCTGGAACAGTGAATAAGGCCCCCATTTCCACTCGGCTTCAGCGACAGCTTCCCGATTGAAGTTGGGGCCCTCTTTTCAACTATGGTCGCCAAGAAGCGATTGACATCATCATACTTGTCGTCAACCCTAGCTGAGCGGAAGAGGTAAAAGGCACCGCCATGCAGGCCTCTGGTATTGATTTCGGCCTTCAAGGCTTCTTTTGTTCGGTATTCCAACGTATCCCAAGTGAACCGCTGGATGATCTTGTGACGATAGGTTTTCATGATGCTGCCAGTGACATCCTAGTCGGATATTAACTTCAGTGGAAGCAGCCGGACAGTTTTTTTGGATGCTGGGAGCGACGACGGGGGTGGTGGAGTCCATGTTGAGTGAATAAACTATGGTGGTGTCCCGTGCCGAAGTATACAGGAACTTGGCTGCCTGGACGTGGCACGTGGGGCGGTTCCGATGTGCGCACTTGTACTCGTGACCGCTTGCTGCTCCCCCACACACGTGTAGGGATAAGGATGTCCAGTCTTTGGACAATGTTCGTGAGGTAAATGGTGAAGCTGGACCTGTACATATCCTCATCCTTAAAGTATCAATTGTAAATAGACATTCATAGCGACTAATGTGTTGCGCGGGAGTAAGCAATACGATACGCGTTTACCCCCGGCTCGTAGGTCGTCAGTTAATATAGTACGGTAGGTACCTTGTAGACCAATTCTACTATCCGCGTAGAATCAATTAACAAAATAACTAAGCCCAAGTTCACTAACCACTTCCCCCGTTACTGCAGCCTCGAGCTACAAAAGTTTCATAGACAAGATACATGTTGGGGGAGCAAAATGTGAGATCACTTATGATTTTGTTGAAATGATCCTCCTCTGATGGAAGATGCGTGTGCGACCAACCAGCCCTTTAGACAGTAGTCATCTATTTAGTTTGTATTTTCTGTCTATCTCTCTATCATTCTATCTCTATCTCTCTCTATCTATTTATATATGTATCTGTCTATCTGCGCACTGTCGATCCGAGCTGGGCGGAGACGGTATTCGGTGTTAACTCACGATTCTATCATGGGATAGTGGAGAGGGATGGCTTAATTTCGTGTTCTCAGGTGTTAGTACGAGCTGAGTAGTGGACGAGATAGAGAGATGGGGGACTTGAGATCAGAGAAGATTGGTCACAGGACTAGCTGAACCTTTTGAGCGTTAGACATTATCCCCGAACCTTTTTGTTACCTGCGCGTCATCTAGTCATATATGACTGGCGTCAGCTGGGCGCTAGCGCTGCTGTGAACTCCATCAACTCTGCTCGTGCTACCCCCTTCTGTCATATTGCATGATAGGTCTCTGCCACCTTATGGCCGGAGATGAGTCTCGTATGACCGGAGATTACTGTCGGCCTGAAGGGTCTATACATAGATGCGTACGC
>Ga0307515_10006837_pt1 | contig 22692 bp, 26 predicted proteins | sample 17_EM_MG_FD_194513 | JGI IMG/M metagenome (GOLD analysis project Ga0307515, IMG submission 194513) | Populus trichocarpa ectomycorrhiza microbial communities from riparian zone in the Pacific Northwest, United States - 17_EM | ecosystem: Host-associated > Plants > Roots > Unclassified | place... | reverse complement strand
AGGTGACGTTGGGTGGTAGGAGGATAGTGTGACCATGAAGTTCTTGCGCGAACATCGACGCCGAAGCCTTGGTATCCTTCAGACAAAAGAATGTGTACGAGGAGTCCGTTCCCGCAGCTGCGTCATCGCCGTGGTACGGTGTTAAAAAATAACGACATTGGGGGATTGGGTCCGGGGCACAGGTATCGGTAATCGGTGCGAGACGGAGAGCGTTTTTTTTCGGCATGATCGGAGAGGGTGTGATAAACGTGAGGTCGGTAGTGTGTGGCGTGAAAAATAATCAGGTTATGTGATTAGCATCCGAAACAGACGTCTGCCGATCCCTCTAACGTACCCCAAATCGATGAATCCACCAGGGGGGCTTGGCGAAGGAGGCGAACCGTTCCCACCTTGAGTGTCGTAAGATTTATGAACTCCGTCACTGGTTCGCGGATCATGTTCTCCGATTGGCGCTGAGGAGTCTCCCGCATTGAACATCCCTCTCCACAAGAGTATCAAGAACGTGGCAATACCGATATCCTGACGAAATTAACCGTTAGCGCCCATTGTTCGCGTCGCTTTTTTTTCGCATGCAAAAGCGGGATCGCGAGAAGATTAAGGACGAGGTTACCGAATACCCACGCACATACCTCAAACACGTGCTTTAGGGGGTCGGTAGACTCCTGCCAGGTTCCTACGAGATGTTTATACTTTTCCCGCATGTGAAGATAGAGATCTTGATACTCCTCCCTGGGTATGATACAATCGTGATTGACTCTCTTCTTGTAGTTGGTCATCGCGCCCCATCCGTATCGATGGAGAGTTTCCAATAGCGCCAGGCAGGTACGGTAGATCCGGCTGTTCGGATCGAGTGGCACGCTGGGGAATGGGACAACCTCAACTTGGAGTCTGGCGCCTGAGATAGCGTTGGCGCCGTCACGAGGGTCCGAGGCGGGGGTCGATGGAAAGTAACGAAAGGCGATATGGAAAACTCGAGGATGATAGTATGGTAAGGAACCGGTTTGGTCGAGCAGCGGCGTAAGGATCAGGATCGATGCTTCGTGATGACATTCGATAGCGTACATGGTGCAATGCTGCTCAATGCTACCGTCACGGCCTGGCCGCCGAGGTAGCAACCTCCGAAGAGTGGATTTCAAAACAAAGGCTCCTCTTAAGCGTGGGACCGCTGGTGGAAGTTCGTCACCCTCAGGAGGGAATTCCGTAAGGGTTTCCGACCGAAGTATCAACGTCGAGTTGTATTCTGGGTGATCTATGAGTTGCTGCCCGGCGTCCGCGAACTGACAGAGGTCCAATCAGGTGCTGTGTCTCTCTTTAATAACGCTGAAGGAACGTTTGAACTGACGAGTTCCACTGGAAATTGTGCAGGACAGGTGATTAAGGGGGTCCAGACCATGTTGTCCCGAGCATCCTGTAATCCAGGTAGCTGCTGGTTGCACGGTGTTGGACTGAAAACACGTCGGGGTTGAGGCGAGGACATGAGATCTTGTTCGATCAGCGGCGGCGGGGACTCAAAAAATGGAAGGGAGAGGCATCGGCAAACTCCGACACGAGATACGGTGACAGAAGAAATGGTTGGACTGAAACCTATGAGGTTTGGGTCCCTCGATGTGTAGCAGCATATTAACGTCTCTGCGTATCTGCCAACATGCGGACTTTACAGGTTGCGGGAACATAAGCTTAGTAGTCTGATGCTGATGGGCGACGCCACTGGTCTGGACAAAATTATTGTAAACGCACGACCCTCGCTGCATACAAAGAGCCTAACCCGATACTTAAAGCTTAATGTCTCACCCCACAATCACCCCGTGATCACTCGGCGAGTTCTGCATGCCAGAGATTACGTCCAAACACCTTCGAGGGAGGTTTCTTACCACAGTTTCTGGGTGCCTGGCGTGGCCAAGTACTGCCAATCATTTGATCTGTTTCGAGCGGCGAACGTGAATGAAGGGATTGAATAGTTTCAAGTGTGAGATCCACAAGCACAGGAATTCCAGTGCTATTTTTGGGGAACGTGTAGACCGGAAGTCGTGAAGGCGCTCTCAGGCCGAGCAAAGGTAGAACCAGCCGCGAGCCACACGACTGTATTCACTGCACCGTCACGGGGCCATTTGGCCCACGCGGCCTGCAGTCTACAACTGAAACGATACTAATTGCACAGTTTTGGCGCCCGAGTACCCCCCATTGAAGGAAATTGAGGGAGGACCCGGGGTGCCAATTTGAAACTATGGTGCTATAGAGTTTGGATCGTGAACTCGACGGGTGGGCCACATAACGGTGTCCGCCCAAGTGTGAACGGTGTCACGAGAACGTCCCTTTGTGCGTTCGCGTTTCCGCTTGCCTTCCGCCAGCGGTGACCACGGAGAAAGCCGTCGGCGCGTGCGAGGCTTGCTTGAGACCCCAAACCGAGGTCACACTTTTGAGCTGTTCTCGCATTTTCCATCCGTCTCCCAAGAGCAGGGATCCTACAAAAATTTGTCAAGTGGGTACATCTGTGCCCAAGGAACGGTGGCGAGCGGCTCTAGCTCAGAGTATAGCCTGAGTGTATGGGTGTAGCCAAAGTTTCTCTTGATCGCCCGCAAATCACTGTGTGTCGAGACCATGGCGCAGTACCAGTGCACATACGTGTTTCGTCCACTCACAGCTTTCCTGAGGCGTGGCGTGAAATGAATTTTCTGGGGACGAGTCAAATTACCGTGTCAAAATGGAGGCAGGGTGACAGAGTGCAGGGGTTTACTTGCCCGGAAATAGCCGGCGTGCCACAGTAATTTTTATCCCGCTTTGCGTGCCATTTCCTATCATCGATCAGATTCATAACGATGAAGCTTGACGCCACAGACTTCCGATATGTCACCTCTGAAGAGTTCCGCGTCCTGACTGCTGTACGAAACCATCTCTGGCCGTTTCATGGAGTCGTAAAAATGTAATTGATCGCTGGCCCCGCCCCAGGTTGAGATGGGCTCCAAAAATCACGAGATCGTGCCGACAGCGCTCATCGTTCAAATTTCCGGGCTCAGAAACGGGGGTGTAAACAAGAACCTCGGCGAGCTGGCCAAAAGGAACCTTGTCGCAAGGGTTAGGAACGCCAAATGTGCGTCTCATTCTCGCGAAGAGTTGTCTGGGAAGATGGCACGGCCGCTTCTTCGTTTGCTAACCCGAAAAACCGTAGACGATGGATACAGGTTGACGTATGGGGGTTATGACTACCTCGCTATGCGTACGCTATCGAAGCGGGGGACTATGCACTCCGTCGGAAACCAGATTGGGGTCGGCAAAGAATCAGGTATGGAAAACGAGCTCCCTTCCCGCCGTAGCGTTCGCACCCTATTTCCGTTGCGAGGGCTTGATCTGGGTTTGCAACAGATATCTACATCGTCGCTGATTCGGAGGCCAATGAGATGGTGCTGAAGTTGCACAGGTTAGTCTCTTCCCATGTAATGACGTAGGGGCTAATAATGCTGCTCACCTCCCAGGCTAGGACGGGTATCCTTCCGTGCGATTAAGGAGAAACGAGACTATATGGGAAAACGGAAGTCAGCGTCGTGGATGTACATGTCCCGCCTTGCCGCACAAAAGGAATGGGCCTTCATGAAGGTCTGCTCTCCGAATTCCCACTGACAGCCGTCTCACAACGTTCCCCGCCGTCAGGTTCTGCATGAACATGGATTCCCCGTCCCGCGACCGATCGATCAGTCAAGACACACAGTGCTGATGGAGTTTATCGATGCATACCCTCTGTCAGAAATCATTCACCCCAATTGTCTTTCGTTCGACGTGATGCTGACGGATTGGACAGGCGACAGATCGCCGAGGTCTCCTCGCCTGGAAAGCTGTATTCGAACCTCATGGACCTTGTCGTGCGATTCGCTAGATCAGGTCTCATTCACGGAGACTTTAACGAATTCAACATCCTAATCCGTCGGTCCACGGGAGAGCCGGTCGTTATCGACTTCCCACAAATGGTTAGCACCTCTCACACGAACGCGGAATGGTGCGTGCCTCGTCATGATCCCAAAGAGTTTCGGGAGGGAGAGCATCGGGTACTCCAAAAACTGAACGACGTCCGTGATAAAGGTATTTCAATCGTGATGTCGAGTGCATTCGCACATTCTTCAGGAGAAGGTTCCGTTACGAGAGCAATTTGTATCCAAGGTTTAAAAGTACGATCGAGAGGAAAGAAGGTGAGGAAGGTACTAAAGAGGGCGATGGTGAAGATTTCCGTCTCGATGTCGTCGTCGCTGCGAGTGGGTTCAGGCATACCGAGCAGAAGGTGCTGGAAGAGGTAAGCTGTCATTCCTCCACGGACACCCGCGTGGTGCTTGTTGTTTGTCTGTTAACTCCATTTATGCAGTATATGGAGGCCGTGAGGGGAGACGAAGATCCCGGATTCTCGTATTCAGATGAGAGGGAAGACGGGGATCTTTCCACCGATGATGAAGCCATCACCTCGGAGAGAGGTGAAATGAAGGAGCGAGTGGAACCGGGACCCGACGCTTCTGCCGAAGACCACGGTCTGGATGGCACCGCCCGAGGATCCAACCATGGCCACGGTGGTCAGGAAGAGACGGCAATCATACGCCCATCTCCTGCTGACGAACCGGTCGAGGAAAATGCCCGGTCAAGTACGGGTTCGGGAGTACCGTCGGTTCTGCGGAGCGTCTCGGTAGAGACCGGGCTACGAAACCTCAAGGTTTCGGAAGGAGGTGTACCTGAAAAAGGTGAGAGAACTCCGGTTATGTCTCTTGTGAATGCCCGTGCACCGCGTCTGGGTTTTAGTGTGGTGGACATCGATTTTGACCCATTACGCCTTACCCCCCTCCACCCCCACTCCCCTTCGATTCATCAACGCTTGGGGATCTAGATCGCGGTGTCAAAGTGGAGGCGGCCGATCTGGACGGTGACCAAGGCTTGGACGATGACAGTGCCGGTGACGAAGCAGGTGCCGAACGACAGGTTACGTCCTCTGGAATCAAGGAAAGGGTGGCCACGGAGATCGCGAGAGATAAAAACAGGCAACGGAAGTACCACGCAAAAAAGTCGGCCCAGCGCAGCAAGGGGGGCAGGGTAAAGGGCAGTAAGGCGAAGAGCAGCGTCAAGCAGCAGGTCGCTAGCGCGGGGTGGTTCTAGGCGTGGGAAGGGTCCCCTTTTTTTCGTGGACAGAGCCCACGAGACACATTGGGAGGTGGGGGAAGCGAAGGTGGTGGTACTGGGCAATAATTTAGCCTTTAGTCAGGCCTTTGGGCCCTGGACACACAACCTTGGTCGGGGCCGAGGAGACACAGTACGAGAGAGATGCCAATACACCTCGACCCTCGCTCATTCTCAATTCACTCGTGTATTGATGTCACGGCATCCCGCACTGAATTCTCGGCCGACACCCGCCGGACCGAGCGTTTCTTCTAGCCGAAAGCACTTCGACCATTGAGTTTCGCTCGAGACCACTGAGTCCTGCACTCTGTGTACGTAGTCGGAAGGGCACTCTGGCACCGTACGTATACGGTGATTCCGTACGTTTCGCCGCAGCGAATGATGGGTTCAGAACTGATGGGAGAGAGACGCGTGAGGGCTCTTTGTAAGCAGTGCCTCTTTTTTCGTTATAGCCAATCCCCTTCCCCTCCAAGGATGCAGAACGGGATAGTGAGGGTGTCAATGGGGACCCCATCAAATAATTATAAATTCCGGCAAACGGCGAGGGGAGAGGATGTGTGTGCAGCAAGCACTGCGGTGGAAGATCTCGCTCGAGTCGTGTCGGATCTCCTCGAGAACGCCACCTTCCAATCCCGATTCAAGAGCACACCCACATGTAACCCGCTGCCATAGCGCACGTGGTATATAAACTGCTGTACGTACGGTATACACGTATACGTCGTAGCTGTCAGCAAAGTGGGGTGGCGTTTTTCCAGCTTCTCCCCAGCCGCCCAGCCGCCCTCCCCACCTTCCCTCCTCCTCCACCATCCCCCCTGCAGGGCTGCGGGTTTCAGTTGGTTGTTGTTTCAGTTAGCCCCGTTCGACATGCCCTGGAGACACCCCCCTCGTCGGCCTCTTTTGCGAAAATTCCCCAAAAGTTATCCGAGTAGGGTACTCTATACAATCCGAAGGTGTGGTATTCAAAACAAACAAAACAAAACAAAAAAAGGAGCGCACGTAGCGTATGCAATGTCGGAATTGAATAGAGCTGATGAGAGCGGATCGGATGTGATGTGCTGCGGGGTGGGAGGGTTGGGGGTGAGTGCCATGCATACGGAGGCCGAGGGCCCAGTGAATTGCACACAATGCTAACCGCTGATCCTACCACCAAATGTCATCGGGTTGTGCATTGAAATATCGGGTCATCTGGACCCTTGTCGTTTATGAAAAGGCCTGGATGCTTTTGTGTCCGGATTTGAAAAAAGAAAAAGGGATTGAGAAGGGAGAAAGGAACCGAGAAGCGGGGCGGAGAGATAGTGGGATCAACGCACAGTAGAAAGGTGGTACTAATCCAAATAGATTTCTCTCCCCACTCCTCCCGGCTTACCGGTTCATCCCACAAAAGCACTTTCGAAAACAGAGGGTAGCCGCGTGAGTACGAAATCCGTTCAATTGTACGCGCACGGACGGAAGCTCCGAAGGGCAAGAGCGGAGGGTCGTGCACAGACTACGAACCCCCCATCAGCTAATTTGGCAAGGTCAAACTGGTCCCGATTATGTCACCTGCTCATGGTGCGTTTTCTGGCGCGGGGAGTGTCAAGCACGGGAATCGGAACGAGTATCGGTCTCAGTATGAACCTCCACACCTGTAATAGCATACGAGTGAGACATGTGTGCCCGGCGCGACGCGGGGTGATGGGAATGGATGCAACTCAGCGATGACGGGTCCAGCTCCGCCCCATCACCAAACCCCTCTCCATGTCGGGGGGTGGGCGTTGTCCAAGCGTTTTCTGCTTTCTTGACATCCAGCTCGCAGCAGGCGCCAGCCCCAAAAAACTGAATGGAATTTCAACCGATCGGGGCGTTGCGGAGGAAGAAACAGTGCAGAAGGCGCTTTCTCCCTGTGCGATTTGTCGGTTTCTGTCCAGTACCGTGCACCACGATCGAGGTTCGAAACAGGTTTGGGAGTCTCGCGAGAATGGAATGGAGAGAGGGAGATGAAATAGCCGAGAGAGGACAAAGGGCAATCGGAAAATGAGGTTTGTTGGGTATGCGGCACCATCACCTTGCCCAGACGTGCAGTGCGCGACCCTGCACATCTACCCACCCCTATAATCCAGGGCGAGGGGTGGTGACCAGTGACCGATGCAGGACCTCGGGGAAACAGACGCGATAGGAGGATCCAGGAGATATCCGAGCCCGGCTGGAACTATCGACCGTCGGAACGCTGGAGGCAAAATTAAACCACACATTCATGCAGATCCGAGTCGTACGTACAGCCCCGATATCCAAAACGCCCGTGTTTGGGGGGCCTCTTTGCTCGCTGCCGGCGGATTCACCAATGGTGAACCGGTGACGTGAGAAGGGGAAAACCTACGCGCCAACGTACCAGGGAATTCTAGGTGGATTCGACGGAATCTGCTCGTCTGGGCTTGGGGAGGATCGGAAGATGATCGTCTCCGCCTCACAGGGAGCCGCGCGCCTTCGTGCTGAGCGCTGAGCGATAGACGGTGATGCGATGGATATTACCGTGGGCGGGACGCGGGACAAATGGGGTATGCAAAGGCAGACCAGGCGTACTTGCTTAGCAGCTCGCACGATGCGGAATTACCCGCAAGCCACTAGTCCGGTGGCTTTTAGACAATGATTGAAAAATCAAGTTGGGTAATGCGTTTATATGGCTACGACCCGACGAAAGAACCAATGAGAAATAAGCATTAAACTTTGGACGACAAACTCGAGCGGGAAGGAAAATGAAAGACCATCTGACCACGCAGCTTCTACAAACCACGTCTCAGACACCTTAGGGAAGGGGAAGTCGACGATAGCTTGCGGGTGCTAATCGCATGCACCCTTTCGGTAGTACGGTGGTTATGTGTGGGCTTTTGCAGACATCGTTGACGGTACCGCCCAAGGGAGATCTCCGAGCGTTATGCAGGCGCCTCACCGGAAAAAAAGTATAACATCCTTCCCCAGATCTACGTGCTAGCTTTTCCCACACAGGGGCCGGAGAATGGAAAGAGTGGAATTTTTAGTGAGCATTCAGGTCCTTTGCACAGGTACAGGAAAGGGGGAAGAGAGAGAGAAAAATACTGTGTTTCTGTGGTCGCTGAAGCCCCCACTACCACATGCCCTGCACAGACGCCTGACCCCCTAACTTTGACCGCACGGGCGAACAACGAGATCTGTTGCGAACCGAGGGTTCTCGATGGCAATCCGGAACACCGCCAAGGGTGCAACGGACATAAAATGCAAAGGAGATGAGGAATGTCGTCTGAAGCGGCGAGAAATGGAAAGGCATCACACGTATTATGGGTAGGTGTCGATCTCGTCCAAGAGAGAGTAGGCAAAGACCTTGTCTATGTGGTTTTCCATCTAGATCAATCTTGGAGGACATATCGGCGGTGGTAGGTGACCGGCGTATGAGAAATAGACCGAGGAGGCGGCGTCCTGAAAAAAATTCAACAGAGAGAATGGGTTCGTTACTTCCTGCGCATCGTGTACAATGTGTAGAAAGGACGTATGGGGTTATTTTCTATCACGCGTCAATCAGCACACCTATAATGACCGAGAAGTATGTAGACAATACAAAGGCTACTCACTGTAAACTCGGCGATTCATCGTCGTCCGTCGTGAATTTGTGTTTTTGGGGCGCGGCCACGGCTGTCATGCCCTTGCCGCTCCCGGTGACGCCAACTGCGGAGAACGGGTTCGTTAGAGACGCCGGAAGGAACCCGATTCTACTGAGGACCGAGACGCACCTTTGCCCAGCGGGTTATCTGGGGTCTTGAAGATGCTCGTACCTGCGACGCCTGCGATGTGAACACCCTTCTTCTCGCTCTTCTTTGCAAACTTTTGCCAGGTGGCCTGCTTCTGGTTCTGCTCCTTGGCCTTTTGTGCCCTGACTTCCAATTTCTTTTCGTTCTTCTTTCTCTTCCGCTCCTTCTCCTCTTCCTCCATTTGCGTCGGCTTACGTTTGTTGCTGCTGGTCGAGGACAGGTACGGGTTGTTCACCGCCTGGTGATTCGCTGGAAGGGCCTTTATCGAGGAAGAGTTGACGAGCTCGGTGGTGTTGTAGCTTTTGAATATTACGGTGTAGGCCCTATTATCGGCTGATCCACCGACGGACGCGATCCTAGCCGGATACCACTGGCCATCGGACGAGTATTTTGCGAGACACTCGTCACCGGCCTTCCACTGAGGGCCCGCGGTCGATTGCGCGTTCTGTTTCTTGGAAGAACCGGCGGCTGGAGAGGGGGTCGCAGTGCCTTGGTGAGCGAGAGCCTGTTCGGTGAGGGAGATCAGCTCTTTGAGTTCTTTGTGGAGATCCTTCAATCCGTCGTTGTCCGGGTCGCTCGCGAGGGCGGCTTCGACCTGCTGAAGCTGGACTTGGTAGGTTTCGAGGTCCTCTTTGTTCATCTCGAGTTGGGCCGGTAGTGTGTTGTGTATCGGAATCGAAAGCAGGGATTGGAAATGGATGCTTGGTGTGTGTATGGAGGAATAGGGGTAGAATGACCCGCGGCGGAGATGGTGGTGATTGGTCGGTTAGGACGGCAATATGCGTGTGGTATACTCCCAACTACCCAGCATTCGGACTGATCGCAGCGTCTGGTGCATTCGACCCTGACGAGACCCTAGTAGCATCGAAGGCAGGGAACTCCGGTCGAGAAAGGGGATACATTGCTAGTTTGTACAGTCTACAGCCACGCGGTGTAAATATATGAAGGCGGTTCGTGTAATCCACGAGAGATACGATACAGTCCGGTGTACGGGCTTACATGCGCGCGTCACCCAAAAAAGAGGCAAATAAGCGGAAGTCAAGAAACATAAGGCAAAAGGGCGAGTCCATATGGGTGAAAAAACAAAAACAAAAAGAACACGGGGTCACTGTTGAGCCTGGCGTCTGTTCCTCTGGGCTTCCAACCGGAGGCGACGAATGTTGTTCTAAAACGCCAATAGAGGTTAGCAACGGGTGGACAGTGACGACATGTGGGAACTTCTCCCTTCCGAGATGGACTGGAGTGAATGGGATTAGAGGAGACCTACATCACGCTCAAGTTCCTCCAACCTGACCTTGATCTTCTGGACGTCGTGGCCAATACCACCAATCATGGACTAGATAGAACAGCGCCGATATCGGAATATAGTGAGCGGCTCGGGGTCTCTGACGGGAAAGTGGAACATTGACTCACCACCACGGTCTTGGATCGGACCCCGTGGATCTTTTCGAGACGTTCGAAGGAAATGGGGTACAGCTTGCGTCCGAGGAGTTGGGTGTGAAGGGCATCGACATGGGCTTCGAGGCTGGACACGTATATCTTTCGACGGTCTTGGGCCTTCATTTTGTTCCTGGGGTGGGACACCGATCCGAAATGTGACCGATTAGTTTAATGGCAGGGAGATAAACGTGGGGAAAGAAAAGAAGGGGGTGACTTACAGCTCTTCTGGGGTGAAGAGTCGTCGTTCGAGAATGTGGTCCCAGACCTTGCGACGTTTTACACCGTCGACATCCTTCTTCGCCTCTGGGCGGGTATAAGGATAGGTGCCAGACGGAAGGGAGTCGACGCTCCGCTTCTGGCGGATGACCCCGCTGGACTTGGGACGAGATTTGAGCTCTGGACTGGGCGGGGAGAGATCCGCGGATCCATCGACGGTCATTGGGCTCTGGCCCTCGGGCTCAGACAGCGGAGAGAGTTGAGCGTCGGAAGAGCACTGGAGCGAGTCGGATAGCAAGCTGGGAGGATCTGAGGGCTCGGTGCACCATGTTGATTCGGCAGGAGCCGAGAGGACATCGGATGAGTCGGGCTGATACCAGTCGTAGTCGTACTGACCGACGGCGAGAAGAGCCATGTCGGGGATGGTGGGGAGGGCGAAGGGAGAGCCGTCGAGGGATGGGTACATGGTCTGGAACGGAGGAGGGGAGAGGGATATGACGAAACGAAGCGGGTGGGGAGATGACCATGTTATAGGATGCGTAGGATTAGGCTCCGTCCCAGTTGACCAAGAGGGGATCAGATAGAAGCGGGGGAGGGAAATGCAAATTGAAGAAACAGGTTCCTGGTGGTTGGCTCAGAATCCATTCCTGGTCTCGATCTTCTGACAGCAACCATCACACACTCACCCCCGCAGTCTGTAGGAGGCCTTTTTATTATTTATTTATTTTCTGTCTCTCGCTCTAGCCCGCATGTCGTAAGGCGGTGGCTGGCCGCAGGTTCCCGCCGCGCGAGTGGGGAGAGAGGGAGAGAGAGGCTCGACGTTTAATCTATGCTTTCCTGGTGGCCGGGGAGAGGAAAGAGGCAAGGATCCTCCCCTCGAAAGAAGTTGATCTTCGGTCGCGTGGTGTGTCGTCCCAAGATGGAAACCATCGGCCGGCAACTGGAATAGCAAAAATGAAAAATGGCAAAAAGAGAAATGCGAGAAATCGGAGAGTGCCGAGGGTTTGACACGTTGCAGGTGACTTCGGATTAGGCTGAAATCCAATTCCGCGCGGGATCCCTGAGCAGATGTTCCGATAGCTGTTTCCCCTTTTGCCCCCTCGTCTCCCCTCAGGTCTCTGCTTCTTTTTCCTTTTCTCTCTATTCCCTGATTTGTCTCTCCCCCGACTTCTCAGTCCGAAAGCCTTCTCGCCACATCTGAGATTGACGCGCTTGCATTTCTCCCCATCACCCGGAATTGAAACCACTCGGGCAAATCCCTTGGTGAACCAGAGCCACCCTCGAATATAACTCCCCCTCTGGATTATCACCTATGCTCCCCTGCCGTAGCCCACCCGACGCCCTCCGTCTCTGTCCCCCCCCATGTCCGCCTACTACTCCACCGCTTTCTCCGACTACTGTCTCCAGCAGTTCGAGCCTCTGGTAATCTCTCCTCTCACCCCCCCCCCCCACGTCTTCCATTCCCCCCTCTGACACTCTAACCTTGCCAGGCCAATCAGTCGGAATATCCGTCAATCATCGACGCCGCTGACTATCTCACCCCCCAGATCTCCACACCCGCGACCTTCACCCTCTCGGACATCTACTGCCAACAGCCGACTCTCTTGGATTCCTACCACTTTCCCACCATCTACTCTCCATCTGACTGTACAGAGAGCCCGCCAAACACCGGCTATCTGACCACTCAGCCTCTGCTGCGGAGGCAATCTCACCAGAATGCGGGCCGCAACATCTGGGGCGTTCGTCCCGACCCCGATCCCATGCCCTTCATTCCCGAGGCCGATCTCATTCCGAGCATCCGTAAAGCCTCATTACCACCCAGCCTGTTTGCCGCTAGAGCATCCGCTATCGCTCCATCGCCTCCGGAAACCCACGCCCCCTTACGCGGCCACAGCGATGTCGCCTTCCACTCCCCCGGGCTTTACATATCCTCTCTTGGCGCCCAGGGTCAAGACGAAGGTTACGGATCGTCAAGCTCGACTACCACCCCCAGTCCAACTCCGAGCCCGACCTCGGCAACCTTCCCCTCTTCGTCTTTGCAACCGAACGTAAAATCCGAAGCGAGCTCGGACTCGGGCTACCGGAGCTCCTCCTCTCAATTAAAGCACACCGACTTTCGTCGTAAACGCGCGGACAGACGTAGGTCCAAACTCCTCGAGATCGCCTCTGTCCTCCCCTTCAGAGCAACCGATCCGTAAGTCCTCTTTCATATCTCTTTTTTTTTTTTTTTTTTGCCTCTGCCCTCGGCTGCCTATGCCCCTTTTGCCTTATCTACTCGTGAGCTGATCGGCTGTTCCTTTGATTGCACAGTGACGAGATGTCGTCCCATGATAAGCGACGCTGTTACGTTGGTACACTCGAGAACTATGTCATCTGGCTCGAGAAGGAGATGAAGTTTTTTGGAGGCGATCCCATCACCATGAAGAAAGTCGCGAAGCACAAGGGCATGACATGCCGTTCGCTAAGGGTACGTCCACGGTATATACATCCTTCTTCCTGATGAACCGACCACGTGCTTTCCAGACCATGCTGGCACATTATCAAGATGAAGCGCACAAGCTTCACGAACAGGTTCAAGCTCAGGAAAGACAGGTACGTTATCCCGACGCCGCCGTCTCGGATACCGGCACTGATGGCATTCCAGGCGCTCGAGCTCCAAGCGCTGCTTGACGAGGAGGAGCGCCATGACCAAGGGGCCGGCATCGGCACATCAAGCGCTTCTTCATGTGCCCCAATGCCCAGCCCATTCACTACCGTTCCCGTCCAATCCCAGTCACACCTCCAACTCCAGCTATCTGCCTCCCAGCTCCAAGGATATGAGTATTGAGTACTGGATACTCTGGTTCTCGATCCTCTTCGCAAGGGTTAAACTCGCCTGTGTTGTGTTATTCTAAGATGTTCTTCCACCCCGTGTGTTGATCTTTCTTGTTGCTTTGACCATTTGTTTTTTTCACTCCCCTCCCGCTGCCGCCCCCCTAATCCATCCCCGTTCCGCTTTGTCCGCTATGCCACAAAATGGTGTTTTGTCATATTTGTTGTCCAGTAAGTATACTCAAGTAGTACGTAGCGTTATCTCACAATCTAATAATTTCTGTCAATGAATTCTATATGTAATATGCCACACCCGCCTCGTTCCTTGACCTCTCCCGATTTGGCGCCGTTTCAGTTCGAAACCTTTACGAAAGGAAAGAAAAAAAGACTACGAGCCGATCTTGACGTCCGTCAGACCCCCTACCTCTCACTCGAACGTCGTGTCTGTGTCAACGTCAGAAACCCCATGTCGGGGCGATCCGCCAGGGTCGTGAGTATGGCCGAGGGCTGGAGAGCGGCGGACGAGTCAAAGCGGCGTTCAGTAACCTCGCCGTTATGTGGCGCGCTCCCATATATTGATGGGAGATTGAGGTGAGTTCGAAGGTGGGGGGAGTCTATACCATACAGATACCAACACAGCCAATAGGATGACCGCGTGATAATCGGCGCTGCCCTACGTAGTTTCTTTGGTCATGATTTGGTCATGGGTCTCGGCGCTATGTGTTTTGCGGCACCAAATCCCCGGGCTCTCTCCTTCGGAATTTCGAAGAGGGGGCGGTGGTGGTGGTGGGGGAGGGGCTGGAACTATGGTATTTGGATTCAGCTGATCAATTTACTCAGGGTTCAACGGTTTTTCCGAACTCCACACCTCCCTTCGCGATGGTACAGGCGTGAGTAGCCGTCGTTTGATCCAGAGATTTGCGTCCCACCCCCCCTCCCCTCCTTTTCGAAGGTCCACGGAGCGGGAGGGGAGGGGGGGGGGGTTTGCGCGTGTGCTAAAGAGGTTTTGGACTAGTGCGTCGGTTGTGTGTGCGTGCGTGTGCACACACGCTGCCCGCGTCCCGCCTTGGCCTGCCCTTGGGGGATGATGAGGGTTGCTAGTAGATCGAAAAGAAGAGATACACAGGTGACAGACATGTGAAACTGCAAACGAAGGACTCTGTATACGGGTGATGAATCGATGATCGATGATCGGCGCGGCGGCCGCGATGATCATGGAACCTTGACGAGGCCTTGCGCGCCTCCCGGCGCCGCAATGTACGCTGTTCCGTGGGCAAGTGTAGTGATACTGTTACATATTCCTTACATAGCTGATCATCATCTTCCGAAGAACGAGACAGTGGAGGATGGGAGTAAAAAGCCCACGGAAGAAAGTATAAAAAAAAACCCCTCCGAATATAATCTGATGCGGAGCTCACTAGGCACGAGAAGTCCTACACACACACACACCACAGGTCACACACAAAACACCCGGGTTGAAATCAATGTGAACGTTGAACGGCAGTGGTTGCAACAACGGATTCTATAGGGTTTCTCTCCCACAGATCTACATCTACTACAGTACCCACCGGGCCGGCCCAATCTGGTCTTGAAGAAGGGTTTCGCCACAGTTTCCCGCCGGTAAGACGTTTTTCGTTTCTGATGAGTGTCGTGCATTTAGTATGGACGAATCCAATCGGTTGGGAAACTTTTCGCCTATGAAGTCCCCATCGCGGATGTGAGAAGTGCATCAGTGGTCCTTTTTGATCACCTCCCCTCACTTCTCGCAAATTTCTCGGACTTATATCCCCCTTGACGCCTGCCACCCCTCGCGCTTTTTGGGGAGTTACTCGGGGCAGCGATAGCCTAAGCCTGGCTTGGGAAGCGGTGGCTCATCTCAATCTTCGTCACCTTTTTCCACGAGTTGAAAAGCAAGATCGAGGCTCACGACTAGGCCAGTGATGTCGATGATCACTGGATGCCTTCTTTTTGCAACTGAAAAGGGTCAAAAACCAGAAACAACTTCTTCGTTGAGCAAAACGAAACGAAGATTCAGAGAGGGGCCACCATGATGGGTGTTTGAAAATCACGCCTCCACCCCTGGTGGTTCTCTCCTTTAGTCCATTCGTTGAGATCTGTGGGAGACCATGTGGCCGACCACGACCTCCCCCCCATACACACACACGTGGCACATACCCCGCCGCACCAGTGACACCCTCCAATCCACAGCCCCGAGTTCTTTCCCCTTCGAGATATGTAAAACAACCCGGGCTAAGCTGGGGGACAAAAAGCACCGCGAGCGCCTCCAACTCCGTATTTGTTTTTGTCTGAATTCCCTATTCAATGAGTTGATGAGTGTCCCAGGGATATTTCAAGACAGCAGCGAAGATCCAGGCGAAGAGAGAGAAGAAAAAGATGGAAACTCGCGTCATTGACAAAGTAATGTCCCTCTAAGGCTTGTTCCGTGGTATGTCAACCATCTGCCAGAGGTCGGGGATGCGAGTTTTTGGCGCCAATGAGGTGCCGGTGGTCGATCGACGCGCGATGAGGATCAATCTTCGATCCTTCAAGGTTGGCAGCGATCGCAAGACGAACGGCGGTGTCCCACCTCCATGTATGACAGAAGCGCCAGCCAGCGCGGCCCCCGGTATGTGTAAGAACCGGAGCCCGAACGACAGTCGAAGACTCGTGGCGGGACGACACGGCGGGTTTGTTGGTGCAAGGATGTCGGTGTCCCGTGGTAAGCGAACAAACGAGGGAGTTCCCGATTGTGTAAGAGACACCGAGGCAGGTCTAGATCGGTAGATAACGAAGCTCAGGTGGTTTCCCGTTGATGTGGACTAAAACCTACGGGAAGGATTCAATGTGGCGTCCAGGCTGGTGCGTCTCTAGCCCCACTGTTTTCCGGGCTGGATCTGTGTGGAAGGGAAGCATCAGAAGGGGGTGTTGTTCCTCTTTCTCTCCCACGTTTGAAGCAACTCCAAAGCCGAAGATTGTGGATGAAAATAGGATCCAACACGAGGCAACTAAAAACGAGGTCATCTGAACGCAGCACGATAAGATCCTGCCCGCCCCACGTGTCCAGAGTACCGTGATCAACGAAACGCCTCAGCAGGAAAGGTTAGAAATTTGTACTGGTTCGTGTGACGTGGACATGAGGACCCAAGGAGCCGAACATCGCCCATGAACATACTGGAGTTATCACAGGATTCTGTAATATTGTCAGACTGCTGGACCGTGGTCCCCAAACGACAGTGGAGCGGAATAATACGGAATAGGAAGCCGGCGGACCGATAGATGATACTCGGACGTCGATAGCGTCGATCTCACTTACAGAACCTATGATGATGATGTTTCCGAAGGCACGGGGGGTTCCATGGATCGAGAGGGCGGAGTTTTCGACCAGATTGCGAATAGCTGTGATCCACGGACGGAGCTTCAGTCGAACCGAGGTAGTCTTGCGGAGTCTTCTATCCGTTACCCCACATTTAGGAATTCGGTGACCGTGTACCATGTTAGGCGTCACCCTGACCGAAAAGCATCGTCAGTTACCCTTGTGACTCTTTGCCTTTCCCTTCGGGGTTGCGTGACAAAAAAAAACACACACGGTCGGACACACCCTACTGATCCGAATGCGATCCTAATGCCTCCGGGGCTCCGTCATGGGGACGAAGAATCGGGTTTGGTGATTCGAGCGGCTGGGAGAGTGTTTTCCCTCTGCCGCACTACGTTCTGAAAGAAGGCAGACGCGACCGCCAGACGCAGGGAGGTCGAAACCTCAGGCCTCACGGGCAGCAGGATGTCGTAAGGATCAGGAAAAAGCCAACGTCCAGAATTCTACGTCGATAGCGCGGGAAGGCTGTTTGCAAGGAAGTCGTAGGAGGCAGAAGCCACAAGTATCCCGTCCGACTGTCCCAGTGACCGGTGAGTGGTCCTCGCCTGGTGATGATTGAATGTCAAATGATTGGTTAGATACTACAGCCACGCCCCCATGGAGTTCGAGGTCCGGGCGGGACAATTGATGATATTTCAAACGCGTCAAAAAGCTAGGACGCGTAGAGAGCTTTGGAGAACGAGAAAGGTCTCCCAGCCAGTTTCCTCCAATGCCCCCCAGGTAAGGACACAGGTGGCCGGCAGGGAGAGGGTTGTCACGACACGTGACCGTCACGGTGCGGAGGGGGAGGTGTGACGATGGATCCGAGAGTCTTGATATTTTCTCCACCTACTTACCGACCTGTCCGACGATAATCCCCGATTCTTTCAAGAATTTCTTTGCCACTCACCCCCTTCCCATTCCCCTCCCCTCCCACCAAAAGTCTTCGTGTACTCTTGAGAAATTTTTATAATCTTGATGTCTTCCTCCATCCAGAGTTCGCTGCCGGCCCCAGCACTCCAGGCTTCAAAGGCAGCATTGAATGCCGCCCTCTCTGACATAGAATCCTCCGACCTTGGCGAGGTCCAGGAAATCGAGGTCGATATGGCCCTCCAGGCCGAGACACTCAAGACCGTGTTCAACGACCCAAAAAACTTCAACGTCAAGGTGCGTGTTTTCCCGTGACTTTCTTCCTTCTCATTCTCATTCGGGCGGGAGGATCCGTGTTGTCTCTCCCGCTCCTCGATCTGGTGGCTGATCTTCTGTTTTGTTGTTCGTCGCGTGTTTAGCATCCGCTTTATTCCGCATGGACGCTGTGGTTCGATTCACCCGCAACGAAAGGTCGCAACCTACCACAGACACCCATGACGGCGTTCCCCCAGACTCCACTCCCAGCAACACCCGGTGGGGCGGCAGCCCAAGGATGGATGGAAGATATCAAGAGAGTCATCAATATAGACAGTGTCGAAGAGTTCTGGGGGTGAGTTCGCTCCCGTCCTCGTTCAGAGTACTCCGCCTGACCTTGACCCCTGATAAGACTGTATAATAATATCTTACCACCTTCCGCCTTGCCCCAAAAGGCCAACTACTACCTTTTCAAGGTAAGGGATCTTTGCGCCACGCGTCACGCGACCTCCGCCTGAACTCTTTTCCTTAGGAAGGGATCATCCCCGCGTGGGAGGATGAAGCCAACAAACACGGTGGTAAATGGAGTATCCAGCTGCCTAAGGAGAAGAACCGTAGGCATGTGGATACTTTATGGTTGTACACCGTACGTTCCTCTGGTCATCTGCAACCCACCCGTTTCTGACCATTGCTTTCGCCCGTGTTACCCGAACTGGCCTTGCTTCACGTGCGCAGATGTTGGCCGCTATCGGAGAAACATTTGACCCCTACCTGACGGATCCGGATCTCTCAGAGGCCCACCCCGAATCACTCGTCACTGGTGTGATTGTCTCTTCCCGCCCCCAGTTCTACCGTATTTCCATCTGGACAAGGAGCGCTCCCGGAGTTAACACCGATGACGACGAGAAGTTGCGACAGCGGATAGAGGGGATTGGCAGGCACTTCAAAACGAGTGTGTTGGGGTACAGCGAAGGGCAGAAGTTGGCTGGACCACTTGCCACAGAGGTCGAGTTCATCTCCCATAAGGATTCAGAGAAGAAGGGCAAGGGGAGGAAGATCGTCGTGTAACACTTCTTGTTTTTTGTGAGCGGTTTTCTTCGCGGATCCTCTCGTGTTTGATTGACTAGCCACCGGTCTACGTGGTGAGATAGTACATATGCTTGTAGTTATCGTTGTCCTCCGTGCTTTCTCTGAAATGTCGTTGCAATCGGAATGTTACAACGCTCGAAGATGGGTGTAAGGACCTCTCTGGAACTTCTAATCTTCAAGATTACGCTTGGCTTTTGACATGACATCGACCTGGAATGGCCGAAGACGGCGGGAATATTGAATCCTGAAGCCCGCTCTCCTGTGTCTTGCCTGGGGGATCGAGCGCGATCACATGAGAAGATTAATATCATTATATAATTTGATAATATAATATTAAGGGTTCCACTGTGATTATGGTGGATGGCACTCCATGCACGCGGTTCACCGCGGTCGACGCGTTACCTTCGTCGCGTTGCTCCAGGTAGTCGGCCCTCATGTGATTGGATGGCCACCGGGTTGGCGAAATGGAGCATGAAACACTTCCCGGTACGTAAGTTACTCAGTATTCTCGATGCCTATCAGGCGCCCGTAGCGATAGCTTAGTGCACTCTTTCTCCCGACGATACCCCCCGCTTTTGCCCCGGCTGGTCCTCGTCTTGTCAACCCCGGATGGCCCACCTGAACCACGGGTGTGTCGGGTTTCCTCGGCACGTATATTTACCCACCCGTACGCGAACAGTTTGATTCCTGAACACGAAACTCACCACCTTGGTAGTCCGGAAGTTGACAGGTTGGGCGACGATGTTCCTTCACACCGAAGCCGACTTATCCGAGCTGTGCATTTCATACCGACACGTTGGAGCGATGGGCTTACCTCGAGATATCATCGAAGATATTTTAGGCTTCCTTCAAAAGGACATCAAAACGCTCAAGGCGTGGTCGCTGACTTGCCGGGCGTTGTTCTCTGCCGTTCGGGGATTGATCCATAGGAAGGTCAGGTTGACTCCCTGGAAGGTTTATCGTCCCCCTAGATTGGTCGATAGGATCGTCGCGAAGGCATTTAAAGAGAGGAGGGACCGCGAAGTGCACATGAAGTACCTTTCTATGGCTGGGAAGCGTGGGCTGTTAGGTTACACCCGAGAGCTCATCATCGATGTCGGACCAAGTTTCACTCCCGAGACCCTCGAGGTTTACCTGCAACACTTCCTCTCTTTCAACCAGGTTCAAACTCTAAGGATTCGCCGTTTCGACCTCAGAAGCTTCCTGCCAATTTTCGAGCGATATTTCGCGCAGTTTGTACCCACCTTGCGTTCGCTGCACCTTCCGGACGTGGTGGGTAGCATCGACGAGGTGGTGGAGTTTATCTACCAGTTCCCACATCTCGACGACTTATCCCTCACGCTATCCTCATGTCATTGGGTTGATACTCCCCCGAGGTCGCCCATGGAACGTTCTCCGCTATTGAGGGGAAAGCTTATCCTGAGGGGGTGGGGAACGATCTCCGCACGGTTCCTGCTGGAGTTCCCCGGAGGATTACATTTTCGATCGATCGATGCAGGAGGTGTGGAGAGGGAGGAATTGGACGAGATTTTGGTTGCGTGTTCGCCTACTCTTGAGGTGTTTTCTTTTCGTCCCCGGTCATGTGAGTTTGTCGGGAGACGGTTATTACAGATTGCTCAAACACTCTCTTCGTTATAGTGTTGGACACCGCGGACCTGAGTCAGAATTCGGCCCTAACCCGGTTAGAAGTGCGTGTGGATCCTGACGATCTCCCTTTCGTCCCGCCCCTCTTGCACGAGACTTTGTTGAGGATCTCGTCCCCGGTGTTCTCGGAATTCACTCTCAAGCTCCAAAGTCTCCCGGCGGACCTCCATTTCTTTTACCAACTCGACTTCAACGTGGTGTGGGGAGACTACTGGTGGATAATTGATAGAGTCTTGGACGATATGGTCAATGCGACTGGCAGGAATATAAAGTTCGCCGTTCAGGTCGCAACGAACGGCGGGGTTTGGAGTACTGGGCTTCAAAGGTTTGTGGGGTATATGTTTCCGTTGATGAACGCGAGGGGTTTGGTGAGAGTTTTCTCACCCTCGTCAAATCCATATCAAGAGAGTGAGCGGTTTGTTTGGTAGAGGTTTTTGATGGGTTGTACCGGCTTTTTTGGGGGTCCCGAGGCTTCATTGGAATACTGTGTATCATCGTTAGTACTTACGGTACAGGAGACGCTATGCGGCGATAATTAGTACCAGTTATACCCGAGTCTACGCTTCCGATGACATGCGAATCAACAGCCACTTCTTCCTCAACTTGCAACATTCGCACTTTGATCGACCTGTGTCTGACCGAGTTTGCGAGAAGATTGGCCCCGTTCGGCAGCAGTACAGTGGATCACGGCCATGATCTGATCGAACGGGATTCGGGCTGTCGCTTTCCGACATACTCAGTACTGTCACGACGGCAATCCCACGAGGTTATGTTTTCGGCCCGTTTTGGTGAGCGTTTTCAGTGAGTATTTATCTCCTCCATGAGTGCGATGAGGTTTGACTTTTGGGATTCGATTACTGCTCCCCAGTATGGCCGGGCGAGGCGACCCTGCGGTTACCCCGGGGTTTCGAAGATTTCTTCTCAATTACGTGGGCTTCGTTGCTCGGGTTTTGGGTTCTCAGGTTCCGGCTTTTAATGTGATGTTTGTACGCACCCTTCTCACGTTGTTTTTTGTCTTATTGTATGATATCAGTAGATCAATGGACTAGGACTGGTGCCTCCAGTCCCCTCACAGTTATGCGCACTACCGGGCTCGAAAAATCCCACAAAGCCCCCACGAGCTTATGGACCTGTGGCTTACCACAGAGTCGATATTGATCGCCCGACGTGTTACGGGACGAAACCCGATCAGTGGCGATTCCCTCATCTGTCGTCCGCCGTGCTCAGAGCGACTGCGCGGAGATTTCTTCCACGTATTGCGAGCACACGATCCGACTCGGGCTATCAGAGTGCCTTGACGTTCAACGCGGTTCATAAATTGGCTGGGGTGCATTCGTGAGTTATTTCGTTTTTACGAACAGTCCCCTGGTTGAGGGTGCGGGAACCAAGGATGCGATTTTGCGGGTCGTGAAGCTTGAAGGATGGTTTTACAAGTTGAACGCGGTTTCGGGGTTACGTGAATCACCGTCAGCCCGGCTGTTCTTGCCGTCTGGGGTGCGCGGCTTTCTTCGTTCTACGCCTTGCCGCTATAAGCCCAGTAATTTTCTAGGACGAATACTAATATCTGGTCTTCTGCCTTTCGTCCTCTCGCCGAGATTGTACCGGGGGTTGGCCGGGCGGAACAAACAGAAAGTCCAAGTCAAAGATTCAGCGTTACGTCATCAGTGATTGGCGAATGGTACATTTCTTCAGGGCATCCTGGACGGCAGGCGAGGGTCAGTCGGCCACGCCCATCTTCAAACGCTACAGCCACGAATACAAATTTCTCCACCAGATGGGCGCGTCATGACACGATTGTCACTCACCTCTATTGGGGTTCGGAACCATCCTCACAGCCCCCACGTCGTACGATTCCCTCCCTACCACCTCGATTTTCGACTATGGAGGCCGAGTCTCAGCGACCTAACGGGTGGGAGGGCGCTATTTTAGCGTTGGATGTGGCCGTCAAAGACTCGAACGTCACGGTGAAGGTACCGAGCATTCTACCAGTCAAGGCCGTTTTGAGGTCCGTCATCGTTCTTCTTACACTGATCGGGGTATATCTCCTGCTCTCCCGTCACGATCTGCCCCCGGTTCACGCCCAGCTAGAACTCGATGGCCAACAAACCGGAT
>Ga0307515_10006836_pt1 | contig 22693 bp, 23 predicted proteins | sample 17_EM_MG_FD_194513 | JGI IMG/M metagenome (GOLD analysis project Ga0307515, IMG submission 194513) | Populus trichocarpa ectomycorrhiza microbial communities from riparian zone in the Pacific Northwest, United States - 17_EM | ecosystem: Host-associated > Plants > Roots > Unclassified | place... | reverse complement strand
CGTCACCCATCGCCTTGCAATCCCGTATAATTAGTAAAGAGAGAATTGCATTTGCGCGCAGGTAGAAGGAACGCGAGGAGAGATTTTCGCAGCGTCACCCATCGCATTGCAATCCCGATGCAAGCGCGTACCCAATGAACCCATTCCGACGTATAGTCACAGTTAGCCACAACGCCAGAGTGATCGTTTAAAATAGGAGACCGACAGAACGAGAAGAAACGGTGAAACAGCAATCAGAGGGCGATATGGAACGCGACGCGTTGAATTGACGCCGGGCGCGGAGTGATCCGCCACCGGGGTGTCTCTGACGGCTCTGACAGAGCGCGTCCACTCTGACGGAGCCATTCCACCCGGATGGAAATATTTTTTGCTGATGTTATGCATATAGTAGGCAATCACATAACAGTCGAGCACAATCCGAAAGAAGTCGTCACAGGCATGCAAATCTTTAACATCTCTATTGACACCCTTCCGACATAGAAATGTCTCGAATCTTTTCAGTAAACCTGGTTCAGTCAGTGAACCCTCCAGAGCATGCATCAATAGTTTCAGAACGTTCATCTGCAGGTGAAATAAACCAGCAATTGGTTCTATCCACACAAAACGTAACATGGGATCCGGCTCGACAACTCTACGAAACATGGCTCGGGTGATATTGCGTACTGTGAGATAATCCCCATGGAACATAACCCGGCGGTCAACGATATCATCTGCGTCTAGCTGCAGCTCTTCTGCAATTCTTTTCAAAATCTCGTAGTTCCACTAATTGATGATTCATCCAAATCCAATGTTTTGAGAGTGTATATTATTGCACGGCTCTGCTTAACCCGTAGCTCGGATAATGGAGAATTGGCAATCTGGTACTTAGGATGTTTGGTGAGCAGATCGACTTGCTTAAACATTGTCCATCCAAAATACCGTTGTAGGGTTGTTCCAAAAAGATGTACATTGACCTCTTTCAGATAGTTTGAAGCTGGGCCCGTGAGATCAAAATCAGAATAGGAAAGCTGCCTTGCCAATGAATGGTCGATACTATCGCCGGGTAGAGACCCACAACCGCAATTCACTGTGGGTTTGTTTGAATGCTCATTGCAGCAATCCATGATGCACATACACCCTGCGGTATAGTTGACCTGGTGACCTCTGTTGTGTTGGCGCTGATCCCGTACATTCTGGTAAAAGTTCATGTTGTCGAATGTGATGAAGAAACGTGAGGTTTTCACCAGTTGGATCAGTTTCACGTGTGAGGCGTCAGAATTTCCATGAAGAGCCCGAGTCGCAGTCTCATATGATACTCTTATTCCCAATCTATGGATGGCTTCTACTGCTCGCTTGGCAGTGTTTGATGCAAACAAGAAGCAACCTACGATACCCTTTGACTGTTAGTGGTATTTCTGACCCCTGCTACTAGATGGCTCTCTTACTTGCAAGGAGTTGCAGTAGAAGTTGTGAGCATATCCAATCATGCAGATTGCAATAGTTGCGACCATTTCCCAGTCAAATGGCTGAAGCTTGGGGTTCTTCGGTCGTGTCGGGCCACCCAGCGTTAAGTTCCGGAGAATCCGGCTCAGGGAAGGTGCATACTTATCGTGCAATATCTGCAGTTGCTTCGGTGAAAATTTCTCAATCCACTCTGGTGAGAACCTTGCCATAGGAAATTTACTTTCTTCACTCTTTGCCAATGCTGATATCTCTCGCTCAAATTGACCTGCAGCAAGTTTTGTGACAAATTTCATGAAGGTTTGGTTGAATTGAAGGACTGTACTCACATACTGCTCGGTAGCCACGATGGATGTGAGCAATGTAGTATATGTGTATTTATCTGCTACCGATGATGCACTGGATTTCTGATGTTTCAACTCTTCTATAGTAGCATCTGCAAGCGAGAGGAATCCCAACTCATTCGCTTTCATTCTGAGCTGTTGGAGGTGGTCTGTAGTGGATAGCGGGGTAGACCCTTTCCCGCTCGGTGCTAACCCGGATTCTCTGGCAACGGCGTATATAGGGGTCGGATTAACTTTAGAGTCTCTTGGATTAGCTTTGGCACCTTCAGAAAGTGCTTTAGAGGCTTCGCTGCGTGTTATTGGCATGGTGGGAGTTGTACGGATTTAGAGTGTGGTGATGTCTCCAGGCCCTTTCCCCTCACTTTTTCTTGCATCTCAATTTGGCATAGGTTGACTTAATCCGGCTTAATCCGGCTTAGTCCGGCTTACTATGTGATGTATGCCACATACGCGTTGATTTTATACTACCACACACACTAGACAAGGGCCGGGGTACGAGGCCACCTACAAACATTATTGAACCTGTATTGGGACAAATTCAGGTAAACGGCACCATAAATACAACTGCGATACAAAAGCCACTAGGAGTCTCCCAAGGGTGGAAGCAAGATCTTCAGAACCTTGGTATCTTCAACCTGAAAATGAGTGACACCAGGACCAAATACATGAGTTTATACGGTCCTTTGCAATACTGGAGTGCATTCCATTGATGTATTAATGTTCCCAGTGATCCCGGCGCGAGGTTGCAGAGCCGTTGTAGTTGTAGCGAAAGCGGTGATTCCAACGGCAATGTGCAGGGTAGGTTAAATCCCGTATTTGATTCTTTATTCATCAATTCCCTCCGCGACACTGGACGATTGGTGTTTGCAATACAGGCCGTTCAAACCGTTTTATTTTCGTCTGCTTATTATCGTAACTTATTTTCTTACGACGTCGAAGGTCAAGCTACCATGAGACGGTTCATACCTTCACAAGTTCCCATACGTTGGCGGGGTCTCATAGTGGTTGGGAGTTTCGTGGCCCTGCACTTCGTGCTCCTCATATCGACTATACGGCTATACGTTAGTAGTCAATCTTTCAGAAACCTATCGAGTCCGAGCCCTACAGCGAACTATAGTGCTTTAAAGAACGACGGGAACTATATTGGGAACAGTGCTGGTACGTTGGTAGAAGCACAAACAAAATTTGACATAGAGAGATGTCTTGATGAGTGCGTTGGAAATCAATCCATTTCGATTGACGGATATGTACTTACGACGATATTGATCAGGGATTCAAGCTTGCGTTACCGGGCGACATTGCAAGGAGAGAACAAATAAATGAGTATCGTAGCGAAGGGGCATACGGTTCGCGCTGTTCATAAGGTGACATTGCTGGGAAGACGGGAGTGAATACCGGAATTCGAAGGAAATAAGAGATCGGCTTTTATGCAGATTGAGATGGTATGTCGGGAATGTTTTACGGCGTTCACACGGATGATCCCGTGCTTCATTTCTTGCACACGGAATTGAGGCAATAAAACCCCCGCTATCACCCCGCTATCATCCACCCACCCTTTTGAGAGACCTTAAAACATGCTTATTTTTCATTTACCTACCCTGTTAATCGCTCTATCGATTCTTTTTTCCACATTTGTGGTGAACCTTTTTTGGGTGTTGCCCGAACCGAGTGGTGACAATGAACTTAAAGCCAAAACCGGTTATGATGGGTTTGTGCTGCACCGTAACCGTAACCTTAGCCAGTGCGCTCCGAGTACACCGATACAAGTAAAAGGCAAAAATGCAGATCCATTCGGAACATACGCAAGGAAGAGAGCGCTAGTTTCCTAATCGAAATTACGGTCAGACGCTATGAGAAATTTTGAAAGCCAGGATTCTATCTAAGTATCTACCTAACTACCTATCTAGGTAGGCACACAACCACTCTTATACAAGAATGCAAAGAACTGGGCGCATTTCCTCTCCCTGGACGCCCATTGGCTGCCAGGTGCAGTGTCAAAAGATATTTACATTAGTTCCGTCACAGCCGCTGCCACGTCTGCTTCTCTAGCCCCTGCGGGTCAAGGCACATAAAAACGCCAAACAACTGAATCTGTAATAGGTCGCATGCCCTATGAATCATCGTAGAAGCGATCTTAGTTCCTTTAAATGAATTACGTTAGCGCCTTGTTTGACAAAATTTGACCAAAGCAGTGTTAGAGATAGTATTACCGCTAATCGGTCTTTCAGATGATCAGCTCGGGAAGTTCCTTGGCCATCCATGCCAAACGAAATGTTCACGAGCTGCAGCTTCTTTTTCTGAAAAGCAGTGACATACTGAATCAAATCTCCTAGTCAGTATGGGGTGGTTATCAAGTCGTTCGTGCTAGGTTGGGTACCTCATCGATCGAGTCTCTGACAATGTATCTATAAGTGACGACATTCTTGGTCTGACCCATACGGTGGATTCTATCAAGTGCCTGTTCCTCTATTAAAGGATTCCATTGCGGCTCTAGAAGATGTACTCGAGATGCGGCAGTGAGGTCCAACCTGAAGTTTCCTGGTAAGAATGATCCATACAAATAATGAAAAGGCATGTGTAGATGGTGCCTACCCAACCCCGGCAGTCCCAATCGTTGCCAAAAGAACTGTGCAATCATCATCGTTCCGGAATACTCCAATTCTTTTATTTCTTTGCTGGAGTGTAGTCGATCCATCGAGGCGCTGAAATCCGATACCTTCTGCGTCCAATGCCCGCTCAACGAGATCTAACATCTGTGTCCAGCCGGTGAATATCACACTGCAAAGCTTAGCAATCGGCGGCGACCAGCAAAATCATGGCAGACGTCATGGTACAAACCTTTTCACAGAGAGGCACTCGTCCCTATCCCGCTTGAGGTTCGCGATAAGTTTCTGAACTTTGGAAGATGGTTTATATTCCTTTGTTCTATCTGTGTTTTCTCGTAAGGGCGTCGTCGTTTGTTTGTCGGGTACATCTGATTCTGCTGGAAAGCACAGTGGACATTGAGATGCGTCACTACCGCCGGATGACGAGGTCTTCGTAGCTTTACCGCCCCCTTTGCACTTTGCGCAAAGGATGTGAAGGCAAGACGGTGCAAGTACCTCCACGCAGGCCTCCGGCTTTATTTCCTTTCCACATGCCTCGCATTCATCTCTGGAAACCATTGCCAACTCTCCCGTGGCTTGGCGTTTCTCGATACTTGTCTTGAATTTTTCGGGCAGCAGATCCGGGCCATGATTGCAGATTTGCCTAAGCCTCAGGATAATCTGAAGTACGGTGCAGCAATATTTGTTGGAATTTTCTTTTTCATAGGAGGCATTTAGCATAGAGTCCGATTGATCCCGAATAAGCTGATATAGTTGCCGCTCCTCATCCGTGAAGTCTATCTGTTCCACTCGATCTTCTCGCGGTGGCAGTTGTATCTCAGACGTGAGCGAGCCCTTTGTTCGTCGCAGTGACACGGCATTAACGAGCAGTCGTAGTTTCCGGACGCCAGATAAGTCGCCACGTCTGAGGAGATTGACGATACAGGAGTTGAAGTATGCTGGTTTATCGAATGGCTTTACGCGAAGGAAGCGTAAGAGTGCTGCAAAGTCGTCGATTCGGTTTTGTACCGGAGTGCCAGTTAAACACCAACGATGTCGACTATTCAGGGCGCACGCGGCCTGCGACTGCTTCGTACTTTTATCTCGGATGAAATGCGCTTAGTAGCGAAATTTATGTTAGCACCAGCTCACATGTATTCACCCAAGTAGGGGAGACACCTTCATCCAACACAATCCTGAACCATTCAATGCTGTGCAGAGCGCCTGTTTGTGTGGACCCACGTTTAGCCTTTGCCGACTCGGCGGATAGGGTGCCGTAAGTTGTTAGAACGATGTCATACGAAGAAAGTTTTGATGTATCCTTTTCCCGTTGGCTTCCGTGAAACGTATGGACTCTAAGGGAATCGGGATGTAGGTGGCTGATGGGCGTATTAGAAAACCCTCATATTTTGCTCTTGGGGGAAAGACATACCGGTCGATTTGTTCCTGCCACCCGGAGAGTGCTTTAGGTTAGAACCTTCGTTAGCTAAATACCCTTTCCATCATGTGAAATCTATTCTTAGCATACTTGACTTTGGTGCCACAATTAAAGTAGGACGATTAGCGGAAACTTGGCCTTCGCTAGACTGGTAGTCAATTGATCCGACGATAAGCGCGAGCGTTGTCAAAGTTTTTCCAAGCCCCATGGCATCTGCAAGTAATCCACCTTGACAGACTACTGGCTTTTCCTTCGAGGTTTTTCCAGTCACGACATTACGGTATCTAGCAAAGAATTAGCATCAGACTCGAATCGAACATTACCTGCTCGCGCAAGGAATGTACCTTGTTCCCTGATCGGTTTCCCGTATGACTTCCCACAAAGACCCAAATTCGTTATCTTCAATCTTACCGGTTTCTTTCTCAATCATCATCGCGAGTGCCTTTTTCTGATGGCTATATTCCGGCAGTTCGAGTTAGAATGTGATCGAATAACAACTATTCGGTTGTGTATACGCACCACTTCAATTCAGTTTTAAGATGCGCGCTAACTCGGACTTCGGAATAATTTGTTGGCCCTCCAGCCGTCTCGAATATGTCCGATATCTCATTCACGACGTTGGAAGTCGATTTGCGCTCTCCCGCCTGACCTTGTGATCCCAAGTGCGCCTGATCTGGGATCTCGATCTCTTTGCCTGGGCTCAAAAGATAGTGAGGATTGTCGTAGTTGACGGCTGGATCGAAAAACGATGGATGCTGAAGAAATAATTCGTTTTGCGAGAGGAAATCTCCAACTTCTTCCAAATCTTTGCGAAATCCGTAAACCAGAATATAAACCGTTTTCACGGGTGCTTTAGTTTTTGCTGCACCCGCCATCGCAAATGAATCTAGGTGTACTGATCTGTCGTAATTTCTAGCAAGGGCACTTAGAGCTTTGCCAGTTCGTGACTGCAATAGGCCAATGTTTTTTCGGGAGGACGAATTTATCATTCCTATATCGCCGGAGAAAGAGAGTGAAATTTTCGTCCGTCCGTCTTCCGGGGTTTCTAGCTTTCCACTCAGGTCATTCATAGTCGCAGCATGTATCTATTATCATTGTTAATTTTCGGTGAAAACAGGGCGGGAGTAATTTATCAATTCACCATCCCAAGACAAATTTCGTAGGAGACCGATTCGGCTTTTTGATTTGAGTCGGCCGCGAGGGTTTGTGCGTCCGTCATCTCAGTATCGTGAATCGCGCCTTCTAATATTAGAGATCCAAACTAATCAATTGCAACATCCAGAGGGAAAGGGAGCATACATTCGTCTATGGCTAATGGCGTGGGTACTGCAGTGGAGCTTTGTTCAATGCTCGCGACAGGTGTACGAGGGGAACTAGTATAACTGATGTTCGAGTATGCACATGGACTATTGTGGCTGGGAAAATCCGACGGCGTAAGGTGTCGATCTGTAGTGTCTTCCTCCATCAACCAACCATTTGGATTTAAATCCAAACCATGGGCATTGTCGTACATGTGGTCGGTTGTGGTAGTATTCCATTCAGTCCTCCCAGACATTTCTTGTGAGTAGTTGCCAGTAGTGGCTACCTCCTGCCATGGTAAGATATCGTCTGTATTTTGACTAGTAGGGTCGGGGTTGTTAAGGTTCTTGTTCAACTGATATTGTAGAGGTGGCAACGATATGGGCCCTCCATTGACCTCGGCGCTCAGCAAGTGGGGTGTCACCGGTATATTGTGCGCGTGCCACGGCCGACCGCTGGACCCAGGGAACGGTTCACTGGCAGGGTCGGGGTCGCTTGCGGTGTTGCCCGAAATATATTGACGTGGCGGTAAAACGAACGGTAGCGTCGTTGATGAGAACCAACCATCGACTTTCGGTACGTTGGATGGAAGACTCTGCCATGGTAAGCCAACGTTGCTATTGAAAGTCTCAGCAATGGTGTCGGGATTGCTCGGGATGCTCCAGTCCAGATCCGACGAGGTACACCGGATATGTGGTAGGAACTGCCCATCAGTGCTGAATTGTGTCGTAGTAATGTCGGCGTCATAGGATTTGTTTATTGTCTCTGCTGGTGCTGAACTCGAGTCGCCTAAGAGCTTCTGCTTCTTGACTGGTATTGCTGGTACATGGTCTGGACCTTTTCTTTTCTCGCAACGACTGATCGAGATTAACTCCTTTCCCATGTTGAATTTCGATTTCCAGGCGATGTAGTGGTGAAGCTGAAGGGAATATTGAACTGATCGGGGATACTCTACTAGTTAAGAGGCGATAGTTACGAGGCTAGCGCGGATGAGCAGCAATTACTCAGCCCAAATCTGCATGTATCACTGCCCGTTAATTGAGCACCTGTCTTGCATATGCAGCCTGGCATGGCGCAGCCCCTCCATCTGCGGCTGCGCCATAATGCTCGAGTACCCGGCACTGAGGACCAGACAAAAGCGACTAATGGGCGACCAGAATTAATTATTACCGATGCAAGGCAAGCGCGTGTGTTTTTTGTTGTCAATTCAACTTGCGCAATGCCACAATAACTCCGCCCCGCACCACTCTGTCCCGCTGTCAGCCCCAGCATGTGTAAACTCCACGAATCCATATAAGGCAGAACTGTACTCGCAAAACAGTGACGAAGAAACTCAATCGACACACCTCAGACCCCCGCAATGTCTTTGCCAGTATTGCCGAACATTGCACCATTCCAAGATGCTATGAACAAAGCGTGGGATGGGCTAACCGAAAAAGAAAAGGCCGAATTTTTGAAGCTGCAAACGATTAGCGATGTTTACGCCGAAACCGACAGAATTCAACGAGAACAAGGAAAGAACGGGTTGCTACGCAATCTCAAGCAGATTGAGCCATATCTTCTATGGCTCAAACAGTACTCAGGAGTCATCGAGGTGTTTGTACAAGTGAAACCACAGATACTTGCGTTGATATGGGTCGGTTAAAACGCTCCCTTTCCCGTAATATGGTTACGGTACACGTGCTTACTTGTGAGAGTGTAGGGCCCCATCAAAATTTTGCTTCAGGTAGAACGCCCACGCAAATACTCTGAAACCTGGCTTATGTGTCAGAACAATCTAACTCTATAACTTTCGCCATCGCACATCAACGAGCTAACCACCCTGCCTTAGATTACGAGTAGTTATATCGAAATTTACGACCAGTTATTGGAGGTCTTTTCGCGCATTGGCCGGTGTCTTCCTCAGTTCCAACTTATTGAGGATATGTTTCGGGAGAATAATCAGATCAATAATGTCCTCTCCCTATTCTACAAAGAAATCATCGAGTTCCACATGGAAGCGGTACGTTTCTTTAGAATTAGTGGTAAGTTTTCTGTTTCCTTAGCTTAGTACATACTAAGTACATGGAATTCCGCGAGACTGAATGATACCCGACGTGGATTAGGGTTACGTGCTTTCTTCTCCTTTCTGTGGCCTAAATTTCAGGCAAAATTTTCTGTCATACTTGGAAATATCGAGAATCATAAACTCCTTATAGATAGGCAAATCACGCTAGCCTATATTCAAGATGCTTTTGCAGCACGAGACAAAGCCCTCGCCGAATACGACAAGATTCGCGCTACCCAGGAGCAACAGCAACTAGAATCATTAGAACGATTCCTCAATCCTCCCCTGTACGATGAAGAGCTGGAAGCGTTAAAGGAAAACCATTACCCAAACACAGGTCAGTGGCTATTCAAAGACCGAAGATATCAACGTTGGGAGCATGAAAACCGGATTGATCAGACCCATCGCATTCTCTGGATTTCTGGGATCCCAGGTGCAGGTAAGAGTCACTGATATGAAGTGAAGATTTGTCTTATTGATTTCTTGCAGGAAAAACTTATCAATGTTCCGCCCTCGTTGAGCACACTAGGATCCTTCATGGTCAACCAGCTCCAGCAGTGTTATTCGCCTTTTTGAGACATGACACTGCCCCCAAGAGAAACATAATCGCCATCTTACATTCCTTCGTCTTTCAACTTTTCCATACGAATCAAACTCTACTGCCAGTTCTATTGGCTGCATACGCGTCGGAAGGCCGGAAACTTCGCACTTCTACCGAATATCTGAGTGGGCTACTACAAGATATGATAAAAAGCATGGGAACTACATTCTTGATTATCGATGGTTTGGACGAATGTGATGAACCGGAACGGCAAGCACTTTTGAAGATCTTAGTCGACCTTTCCAATAAGTGTTCAAACCTAAGGCTAGCAGTTAGCAGTCGAGACGAAGCAGATATTTCTAGGATTCTAAGAGAGGTTGCGCAAATAATTCCTGTCCATTTAGCAAATAAGACCGATATCGCGGCATATGTTAGTAAGGAATTGGACGAATTATCCCATGATATTCGGTCCAATACGCCCAACTCAGAAACAGAATGCGACATCAAGGTATTTCTGAAACCTATCGTCTGCAAAGCTGAAGGTTGGACGCCGATAATCCTGGATTATAGTTTTGACTGTAGAGTAGTAGAGCGCTGACATTATTGCAGGCATGTTTTTATACGCTAGACTTGTTCTGAGTCACCTTAGAGATCAAACGACATGGGAAGAAGTCGAAGAAGCGGCCACAACACTACCTGAGGGATTAGATGAAGCGCATGCAATCCCTCCATCCCCTTAATCAGAAGATAAGTGCAGAAGCACACTAACGGTGTAACATCCCATAGTTATGGAAGAATTCTGAGCCGAATCAAGAAAAAACTGAAGCCCAATGAGAAACACCAAGTACGCCGTATTATTGCCTGGCTTGTGTCTGCTAGAAGACCGCTGAAGCTATTGGAAATTAACCATGCACTAATGATCCGAGACGGAGATAATTGCCTGGAGAAAAAGCGAAGACTGCACAAAGATATAATACAATTATGTGGTCCTTTCATAGAAAAGCAAGGAGATACTATCACATTTGTCCATTTTTCCGCTAAAGAGTTCGTATAATCAACCCTTTTTCCTTACGTGTGGAAGTGACGCTCCTGGCTTACACAGCTATTCATATTTGATCAGATATCTTGTGAACGAAGAAGACGCATATATCCGCTCTGTAGAGGCCCATAAGACTGTCGCCTCTGCTTGCTTGTCGTATCTATGTTTCGATTGCTTTAATGAAGACTCTGAAATAGATTTCTTCATTTGGCGCGGAGAGTATGTCTTACAAGAGTATGCTTGTTCGAATTGGCTTAATCATGTCCAAAACGGGATTGAAGGCTCGGTGGATGCAGATAAGGATTTAGCCGCACTTCTCGGTCATTTCATAAGGCTGCGGTGGAGTGCAAAATTCACAGACGCAGATACTGGACGTTACCATCCATCCGTAAAACTCAGGACTTTGGAAGCTAGTTGGCCGGACATATATGAGGCATTGCGCAAGGTTCTCGTCTTTAGATATCGAAAAGCGGATCCCCTGAACTATTCTGGTAGTGCCCTACGTATACTACTATACTACATTATGTTATTATATCAGTAACATTTCTAACGAGAATTACATTAGAAACCGACACGAATCCACTTGTATTGGAAAATGTCTCCTATCGAATTCAAGGTCGCTTCGAAGCTCTGGCAGAATCTCTCTGTGTTGCTTCGAATCATTCAAGTCCCGGGGATCGCTGCTCACCTTTGCATAAACTCTATGGGGGATTATTCCGCTGTACAAAATACAGTTGCCCACATTATCACAATGGTTTCGATACGCGATCTGCCCGAGACAAGCACATCCGAAAGCACGAACGCTCGTTTAAATGTAGCGAACCACGTTGTCATTTCCATTCCCTAGGATTCCAGACCGAGTACGACATGAGGGAACATTCTGCCACAATGCACTCTAAACGACCAACGACATTTGAGTTTGAGTCTAGCTTTGAAGATCTTGATGCAACGACTTGCATGACTACTCTGGACTATGCTGCAGAAGCTGGCGATTTGGATTTTGTTCGCACTCTTTTACCTATCTGCGAAGATAAAGCTGTCACTATTGGCTGGAAAGATCTCATCAATCGCGCAGCACAAAGCGAGTCTGAGGAACTGGTTGAATACCTCCTGAACTACATCCCAGAGGCTGAATTGACAGCGTTAGAAAAGCCAGAGGGCCATTTCAATCTTTGGCATACGGCAGCACAAAATGGAATGGAGGGTATTATAAGGTGGCTCATAGCGTCCGGCAAATGCTATTCATTAACACTCCCTAGCCCGTTACACGCAGCAATAGCCCGAGGTTCAGAGCCCATTGTTTCAATGTTTCTCAACGTTGGAGCAAGCATTGAAGAACGTGGCAACAGTTGCAATGATGCTACCTCTCTTTACAGTCCTCTATATGCTTCAGTCTTAGCTAAAGACAAGTCGCTTGTTGGGTTACTCCTTGACTGGGGTGCCGATGTGAACTCCAAGATGCGTGGCGGCGAAACCGCATTGCATGTTGCTGCACATTTGGGGTTAGAGGATATTGCTGAGTTTCTGGTTGAACGAGGTGCAGACCTGCATGCTCAGGGAGTCAACCACGAAAGGCCGCTTGATACTGCCTCGAGAAAGGGACATAAAGGCATGGTGGCATTATTGCTGCGGCGTGGGGCAAAATTAACCCACGTCACAGCAGAATTTTCACCATTGCATGCAGCAGTGCGTGAGACTTGTGCTTCAAAGCATATCGTCAAGCTTTTGATTGAAGAGGGACTAGAAGTCAATATTAGGACAACAAATGGCAAGACGCCATTGTATTTGGCGGTAGACCACGCACCGGAAGATGTTATCAAGCTTCTCATTGCACTGGGAGCTGATCCCAACATAGCATCATCAGGAAAGACCCCTCTGGGGTCATTGTTGGAGAGTGCCAAAAAACCGCCAGATGCTCGCACATTCAGAATTATTCAACTGTTGGGTGAAAGAACAGACGCCAAAACGAAAAATTCGCATCTAAGGACCGTAGTACAAGGGCGAGGGTGGTACGACTACAAGCCCGCCACCCGTACGGGCCTCGTTGATGCACTTATTTCGATCGGCGCCAATGTGAATACCCAGTACGATGGCGGAAAAAACCTTCTGTTTTTCATTCATCATACGTTTTTAGACCCAACAGTGAAGCTATTGTTGGAACGAGGAGTGAACGCAAGTGCCGTGGACGATGGCGGAAATACGGTTTTCCATCACTTTGCCAAGGAATACAAGAAAGTAAAGAACGCATATCCTAGAGCGAATAAATTAATATTTGAGGATGCGGTTAAACTCATTGCCGCCGCTGGAGCTGATTTAAATGCAATGAATCACAACTCTGAAAGGGCGGTTGATGTTTTGAGAGCCCAAGGAATCGAAATCCCACCCGAAGGCAGCATCTGAGCGACTAGAAAAACCTCAACAGATTGGGCGAGTGAAGCAAGGGAATGCGAAGAAAGTCGTTCTGTGTAGACATGTGTGATGCGAGCATAGGGAGTAGTTACTTACAACCTAGTTCCCTTGCCAGAGTTCTGCAGATTGCTGTCTTTTTTAGGTTGACATTGATTGTTTCGTCGGATATGTATCTTGTTTCTTCGGGCGTTGAATATTGGTGATAGAATGCTTTGATTGTAGAGGTTAAATGTCTAAGTTGGGTTTGAATGATTATCTATTGGCAGGTGTTTGCTGGCAGGGGAGGTTTATTTCGGGGTTGTTGCATTTTTGTTTGTCAGTTCCGGTGGATTTTATAGGTACAAATTGTATGTTGGTATCTAATGCAGCATCTCTAGGTCTTTATGTTTCTATCTCTTTCGATATGCAGACTTCTCTATTAATACATGAATTTGACTGTCTTGGATTTCTTTTTGCGTACGTACATTGAAATTTGTACTCTACCTTGTAGCTACGCAGATCGGCTCTCTTTATGTAAGTATCTCGTAGATACTCAAGGTTCTACGTATGATTATCTTCGGCAACAACCTTTTGGGGTTTACGTAGTCAGCCGAGGTCCAGAATAAATTTCTAAAGCTCGACCTGACTGAATATGTAACTTTTTTGATCTCTGAAGACAACAGTGTGGACTGTACCGAGTGATTAGCATCCTAACACCCGCCCTGGTTATCCTGCATTTCCAAGGGATTGAGTTGCTCCGAGGGCACTATAATCTCAGTAGAAAGTTCTTTTACTGATCTAAGTAGAAGAGGAACCATTCCGGGAGTGTCAGAGCAATTAGAGACGTTTCCCGAACGGTTTACGAGCCAAGCCTATTTCACGATGTGGCCACAGCCAGTTCAAAAACAACGGCGACTAACGCGGCAAGGGAGTCCATTGTAACCAGTGCATGATATTCTGCTCTCGCGTGCGCGGTATGGTGGCCATGGAGTGGCCAGGAGTACGAGGATGGGAGCTAGAAGCCGCTAAGTCTGTGCAAAGTCCGCTTCGCCGGTCCGCACCCTCGCCGAGTTTCACTTCGCATGATAATGACTGCAAGACTATTAGTTTCTGGAAGGCTGGAAGGGTGGTGGTTAGTTCTTGCAAGAAATAATCGGAATATAAGTGCCCGTCAGTGGTATGTGGTCAAAAAGATCACAAAGACTGCGAACGTCACAAGTCCACACCCGCCAATCTAAGATACTTTTTCGTGGATCAGATTCACAAACGCAGGATCGTTGTGATTATTCCCAATCAGTAACTGCTGCTGTGCAGAGTTTGTCTTAAAGATATTCAACTCTTTCCAGCCGACGCTGAAAACCTGACCCGGAATGCTAAACAGCGGCGCGTTTTGGTGATAACTACAAGACATGTACAGTTCAGCCACTTTGATAATAAATACTGCTGACCTTGGCCCACGAGCCTAAAGCTAGTTCGCGACCCTGTTTGCAAGCTGGACGAAAGTTTGAGGGCCGGACAAATGGTTCACCGACTAGTTGGAACATGTTAATGGATAAAACATACTACGTGCCGCGCAAATATACACTTTTTTATAGGCTAGCATTTAGGGAAGTACAATGATTGGGGCGCAGTCAACACTTATGAGAGGACCTAGCTAGAGGATCACCTAAGGTATGCGGGGGGTTGATTCCTACTATTGTCATACCACACCTTCCGTTAATACTCGCTATCGCGTACAGTAGGCGCCTGTCGCAACATAGAACATTGGCGGAACATGTACGGAACGGAGTACGGAACGGAGTATACTCAACGTCGTTGTACCTTACGCCTTGCAGTTTCGCTTGCCGGATCTAGAGTAGAGCGTGGGGGAGTAGAGCGTGGGGGAGTAGAGCGTGGGGGAGCCATTTAATCTTCGGATTTCGGCTCTTTCCCGAGCAAACCCGAGCACGGCGCCCTCTTTGAACATCACTAGCCGTGGCATACTCAGACTCACATGTTTGAAAATATAATACCCACGGTTCCGTTTACACAAAATCATAAACACTTGAATAAATTTCACGTTCCGCCGAGACCTGCAGCGTCGTTTTCGGATTTCTTGTGAAGGTTCCAGTGCTTGTCATTCAGTGCCAAGGAGCACACGGGTTTTTGGTTTATGGTACTCTGAGTTAGGTACGAAAGTAGCAGAGCACGTGCACCAGCAAACAAACCTCTCAGAAAGTGGCAATTAATCGATGCGGAAGTTAGCTTGGGTTTTGGCTATGTAGCAAGATTTCATCATGTGGCTTCAGTTCTTTCGGTTCAAAGGCATCGCTCGTATCAACCATCGCCCTGGCATTAGTTTTTACAGGTCATATTTGCGATCCACTTCACCTGCTTCACAACACCGGCGACGGCCATAGATTCATGTCGTCTTCTAGTCGACTCTTAATGAGAGGATGTTACCGCCAACGTTGCTTACGGTGCTCTTGGCTCTCCCATTGCATTACAATGGCGAGTCATGAGGCAGGTAGTGCTGGAGAAAGGCATAAATACCGTATTGATTTCAACAAGAGATATCGATAGCTCTTAATTAGGTTAGCGAAGAATGAATTTTCGTATTTAGTAGCCGCTAATGCAAAATGGAAATTTGGAAAACCTACTGTGGAGTATAAACTAACAGATATTAAGAGAGGTTCGTTCTTCTAGAGTTACAACATTCATGTCTCGCAAGAACGCCAGTTGATATGATGCGATGCGGGCGATGTATCTGTACCTTAGCTGACCAATAGAGTAGAAGAGTTCGAGATGTGTGACTAGAGTCACTCAGCCTGCCGGACTACTTTTTGCGACTTTTCCGCCTACCAAAGCCTGCGGATAAGCTGCAGATTGCCAGATATACCAGAACTTGACTAATCGGAAAAGCTGCAAGAAAGTTGTCTAGCAATGGGGCTGAACGACTCTACTGAGTGATTTCCCACAGCCTCGGCCTCCTTGTCTCAGATCGTTAACCGATGGCCGTGCAACTGATGTTGCAAATGGGGGAAATGCTCCTAGAGCGAATCTGATCGGTTACCTCCTTGGGAATGTTATAGAAATCATTCATTTACGAATATCTACGATGGTGGAGAAATTTTGTGTCGTGAACGCGTTATCTTTTCGGATGTCCACATATTTTAGCGCACCGGCGGCAGATGCAGGTAAGCCATCCAAGCTGTGCGAGCTGAATTGATTGATCAGTATCATATATGTGTAAGGACAGGGTTGCAGCGTGCGTATGTACGCAATCATATTTAAACAGATCATCAAGAGAGGCTATGTTCCACTGCGGCTCCCAACGTTCGGACGAAGTGCGCCCCAATGAGTAAGCCTTACATACAATACTGTAAACTACTTAAGCCGACTGGAGCCTCAGTTGTTGACTTGCTGGTGCCATCGTGTCTAATACAGTCCCTGACATCAATAATCTGTCACTTTTACAATATGCCCTCAGCATTACTGGAATTGACACACGCACCACTACTCTGATTGTCCGCTAGCGGAAACGACAGTATGAAGAAGTACGGTTCGGAGCTTGAGCCTACGCTCGAGCTCTGAATTCGGATTGTAATTATCTCCAGATGCCAATAGTTTTCTAGATGCTCAGCAAGCTTGCGGCCAAAATAATCTTTGGGATATGTCAACTACGATGGAGCCGGTGGATATCTGGAGCCTGGGCCTCCAAATTTGTCACTATCCACGACTTCGCGAGCCCTCAAACCCGGAATAACTGACTGGAACCTCATGATAGGTATCTTGCAAAAGTTTGGGTCAAATTCCGAACTCCGGAGGCAAACAGCCCGAGCTGATTCGAATTTTTTTTTCGACAGTTCGGGTTACAAAGCTCGAGCTCTTGACTCGAGCCATCTTAGCTCACGCTCGTCACTAAGTGCAGCGTCAGAAGTTGATTGGGCAATAGTTGTGATTGCCAGTGGACTCTAGCCTCCTCGACACACGACGGGAGGTTTCGTGAATCTCCTGTGCTCTGGTAGCAAGTGGTACTGTTATTCTGTCTATGCATGTTTTCTGCGGGGGATCACGAATGAAATCTACTGACTATCCGCGCTTTACTGCTACCGTGAGCAACGGGAAATAGCCCAGGCTGGACTCTGGAACATTCCGGTGTGGGATGATCACTGCACTCCTTGAGATACTACTCCCGGATTCATCGACTCACGCTGGGAGCAAAAGTCGGACGGTTGGTGTGTTTGCGCATGAGATGGAATTTGAAACGGCGAACCAGAAAGAGAAGGTGAGTGCAATGGAGAATTCAAAGCGGCGATGCTGGAAACCTAAGGCAAGGCGGGGTAGTCAAAAAACTCGAAGCCGCGGAGAGAAAAGTCGGATAAACGAAGGGGGGAATGTAAGTGTTAGGGATGAAAGACTGGGATGGCCCTAGGTTTTCGAAGGATCTAGGATGGAAACCCGAGTGGAGGTTATCTCAGTGGTCGACAGCATTAATGTACAAGTTAAGCCATGTAAGATAACCCAATCTGTCGCCAATCCGGCGCCAAGCTTCTCCTCTCCGTTGAAGTCGTTCGGCGCTGGCGACTACACTGTTTTTCGGATCACATGGGATTGTTCTCGGTCCGCGTAATTGCCGTAAGACACAATTGGCGTGTTCCCACACCGGGTATCAACTATGTTATTGCTGCTATCTGAAATGCATAAATACCTTGACTCTCTTCGTGGTGTCGACTCGAACATCTGGTCCCTTGCCCTTAATACAGCGGATACAACGTGCATCTCAATTCTTCCATTCGCTTCTCTGCCGCTGCGAAGCCTCTAGTTGATCTTCCCGTAAGCTGTCACGGGGGTAGAGAATAAAAGCCCATTCACCACGGGCGTTGTTAACAATATGCAGTTATCACACCCATCTGCGAAGAATACAATATCCGACTGACTCGGAGACCATGCCTGAGTGGAAACCAAAGCGGCATGGGAACCGGTTTGTGCGCCAAACCTGCAGCCATGTGAAGAAACGGCCGGGGGCGCTACCAAATGCTGCAGTGAATGTTGTTTTAGCAATGACGATGGGAAGACTACGTTTGCTACGACGCCCAAGTGGTGTGGGAAATGTATACCTCATTCCCCGGCGACTATACGAACAAAGATAAGCGAGATTTGACCTTCAGATTGCATGCCCGGTCCAAGATAGCCGAAACCTTATCTCCACAGGCTTTACCTATCTTAACTTACCAAGGATTTAAATTAAACCCTAGACTGAGAACCTTGAGATTCTGGAGAAGTGCAAGTGCACCTTTATGCACCATTGTCGAGTTATGTGTGTGATGACAACTCATTTTTGGACAATCCGGAAGAACTCAAAGTACTCGTAACTGGTGTACGGTTTGGATGAGCCTGATCCCTCCTTATCATTGGTCTGAGTGTGATGTCGCGTTTAGTGGCGGCAAAACATGATTGGCTACATTTCAATCCGCAATCATTCGCTGCAAGTCAGCCTCAACTCGCCTTGCTGGCTCACCCCGCTATTAACGCCCAAGTGTACAGATCATCTCTCAGACTGCCCGACAGCCATATCAACGACGAAACAGCTTAAGTGAAAGCGAAGCGAGGCCAACGATATCAACGTTAGTACCGGCTAGCCAGACATACCAGTCGGAAGTCGAACCATCCACGGCGAACCCTGCCCGTATCGCTCTGTTAAGAGCACTGATAACGACCGACGCCGAACATTATTTAGAAGAGAATTATAGCATTCGCACAAACACTACAGTCTGCTCGAGCCTCGGCGAGCCCTTTTTCATCATACGGATAATTTCCCACCTCAATAGCACTTCCGGGAGAAGCTGAAACGTGTCGGTGGTCTTAGATCGACAGTGCCAGACGACAGACGACAGACACGCTCAAGATGTAAGGACGCAAATGTTGAGAGGCTGAATGAAGAACGAATGGAGAAACTGATTTCACTCGACAGGTCCGGCGACAGGTTAACTCTAGCTTTGGACGAGTTCCAGCGGAATTTATCCCCTGACCAAAAGAAAGATTTCGACTTGATCGCTAGTAGCACCCCGACTGTAAAGGACGTCGTTACATTCACGCAAGAAATCGACCAGAAGAACTCGTGGCGCAAAAGTCGAATTATGGCGAATCGTATGAGCGGCGTTCTACAATCTGTTCAACAGTATTGTGCGATCATCGACACTTTTATTCAGTCGAATCCGGGGATCGCAGCGCTGGTATGGGGCAGCATTAAGTTTGTCATCTTGGTATGTACTTGCCATTGGAATATCCCCTAGAACTTCACTAATGCCATCTAGATAGCTTCAAATTTCTCAGATTATTTCACGAAGCTTTCGGAGCGCTTTGCACAGTTGGGTGCTTACTGTCCTAGATTGCAAGAGTATAAAAAGCTGTTTCAGGGTTCCGTGAGGTTTCGAGATGCGCTTTCGAATTTCTATGCTATCATCGTTATATTTTGTACCAAAGCATTAGCGCCAGTACAAGAAAAAGGTACGCATTACCAAATTCGAATACTTGTTTTGCGGCACCGCCCTGATATTCTCATTCTACAACAGGCATCAAGCGGTTTGCAAAGTCTGCATGGAAATCATTCAAGGGTGACTTTGGACTGTTAGAGGAGAATTTGAGTGCAGCGAAAGATGAAATCGACGAGGAAATTCGACTGGCCTCCGAACAGGAAGCACATCACAGCCGTGAACTGCAACGGATAGAATTCAAGGAGAACCAGATACACCGCTCGCTACATTTACTAGAAATTCAAGAAAGCCAACTTCATCGCTCGAAACAACTGGTCGAGGCCAATGAGAATCAATTATTCCGCTCGCAGCAAATGATTGCTTTGGCAGAAGCCAAAGTACTTCAAGTCCAAAAAGTCGTCAAGGAAGAGGGTAATTATATACATATGATCTAACATCAATTATGCGTTTATATGTAATGGTTAGGCTAGCGCTAACAACACCGCAGAACGTTATAGAATTCGTTTACATCAAATGGTGTATATTTATGATTATACATGGAACCTACGCAGGGCAAGGGGGATACGTTGTCAGGATACTGGATTGTGGTTCTTTGAACGACCAGAGTTCAAGGAATGGTCGGCTGGAGAGTTGCCTAGCTGCCTCTGGTGTAATGGAATCCGTACGTCCGACTCCATCGCCTAGGTTAGTGGTGAATATTTGGCTAACTAGCTCTGGTCAAAAGCTGGTTGTGGAAAAACCATCCTCACGTATGACAGTTGATGTCCCTAAATTGACAATTGAAAGATCTCTGCTAACAGACAAACTACAGAGGACATGTGATTGACCATTTAAAAATGACGCTATCCGATGATAATGACATTGTTTACTACTTTTTTGACTTCTCTCGGAAGGAATCATTATCAGCAGTGACTTTTTTGCGGAGCATGTTGCACCAATTAATTCGAAGCGAAACTCTTTCTCCAGACATCCAACGACTCCTTGAAACAACATTTGGTCCACAAGGCAACAGAGAACCAGACGCTAGCGAGCTGGAGACGCTCATTATCAAGCTGTGTGGTAAACTGGGCAATGTCTTCTTCATTATCGATGGCATTGATGAAGTGGAACAGAACGATCGCCGGGTAGTTCTGCGTTTTTTGAAAAATATCGGGCAAAGTCGCCTAGGCGTCCAGTTTTTCGTTGCTGGTCAACCTGAAGTAGATATGGCAGCGGTTTTTGGAAACGCTCGTGCAGTTTGTCTCCGACCTCATGACTTGCAAACGGATATCAAAACCTTTATCGATTCTCAGGTTGAAAAGGAGTATTCTGTAGTTCTTTCTGTTTGCAAGCCAGATCTGATCAAAACTATCAAACAAGTTTTAGCGACAAAAGCGCAAGGGATGTAAGTTCAAAATATTCGCTAACCTTGGCCTTTATGTGCAATATTCTGACACGAAAGCTAATAACTTACGGAATGAAGGTTCCTCTGGGTTGACTTACAAATCAAGGCGATCTGTGATACTTGCGAGGAAGACCGTACGCCCCATAGAATTCCGAAATTGCTTGAAGATCTTCCACACGGCATCACTGAGATCTACTCTCGAGCTTTACAAAAGTTACTCCACGGAGATGATGAGAGAACCAAAATGGCAACGAAGATATTTCAATGCATCAGTTGTGCAAGACGACCAATGACTATCAGTGAGTTGGAAGAAGCGGCTACGATTGTTACAAGTCAAAAAATATGGAAAGAACCTTCGATTAAACTTCGTTTGTCAACACTGAGCAAGATATGCGGCAATCTTATTACATTCGATGAGTTCGACAGCGTGATCTCCCTTGCACATCATACTGTCCATCTTTTCCTGCAGTCCTGCTTCAACATACCGTCGATAGCCAGTTTTCATTTCCAGCCCTGGGAAGCTGATCATTATCTGGGTGAAATATGTATTACATATCTCAACTTCGCAGATTTCGAAAAATCACTCACAACTGCCAGCGACACAAGAAACCTTCAATATATGAGCCGTCATCCAGTAGGCTTGGTTGCACACATTCTGCCAGGATTCAAGAAAATCCCTGTTGGATTACTGAACTGGAGCGAACGCCTACGGCATCCCTTGGGCTTGAATATCGAGGATAATCTAAGAGCTACGATGGGTTCAAAAAGCTTAGCTATCGATCCTCGGTTTCAACTCCTAGAATACTGCAGGGTCAATTGGTACCATCATTGTCTTTATTACACTCCTGATAATAAATGGCCCTTCTCCACTCTTCAGAAGCTCGTGCTCGAAAGGCAGCTGCCTTTCAATTGGCGACCTTGGGATCCCCCGGACGATTTGGACCCATTTCCTCTCTGGGCTATGTTTAACTGGGCTGTGCGTCAGGCTCATAGTCCGATTTTACAGATTTGGAGAGGAAATGTATCCGACAGTGATGCTGCGGGTTCCTGGAGGCAGCTATGGTCACATGATGGAGAACGGTTGCTCTTGACGGCTTGTACTACGGCAAACCAGGAGCTGATAAATATACTCCTCGCAAACCGGATTACGGTAACAGATTCTGGGTATTCTTCCATACGTTTTAAGGAGTTATTATCTGCCGCAGCCGTAGAGGCTGCTTCCTTAGGACAGGTAAATGTTGTCGAGCGACTGCTCGAAGAGGACGTTAACGTCAACAATGCTCCTACTGGATCTGAGAAAACTGCACTTCGAGCTGCCGCAGGAGGCGGTCATCTCGCCGTTGTTGAGCGACTATTACGTCATGGAGTTGAGGTCAATAGTTTAAACGACAACGAGAGAACGGCACTCCAGGCAGCAGCAGGGAGCGGTCATCTGGCCGTGGTCGAGCGACTACTCCAAGAGAAAGCCGAAGTCAACGCTGCTGCTAGTAATAGTAACGGCAGAACGGCACTCCAGGCAGCGGCAGGAGGCGGTCACCTAGCTGTGGTTGAACGACTACTCCAAGAGAAGGCCGAAGTCAATGCTGCTGCTACTGGATGGGATGGCAGAACGGCACTCCAGGCAGCGGCAGAGGGCGGTCATCTGGCCGTGGTCGAGCGACTACTCCAAGAGCAAGCCGAAGTCAACGCTGCTGCTAGCAATAGTAACGGCA
>Ga0307515_10006835_pt1 | contig 22696 bp, 29 predicted proteins | sample 17_EM_MG_FD_194513 | JGI IMG/M metagenome (GOLD analysis project Ga0307515, IMG submission 194513) | Populus trichocarpa ectomycorrhiza microbial communities from riparian zone in the Pacific Northwest, United States - 17_EM | ecosystem: Host-associated > Plants > Roots > Unclassified | place... | reverse complement strand
GAATCGGATTGCTATGCGCTGGGGATGGTGATATACGAAATTCTCAGTGGGCGGGCGCCATTTGCCCCGCATAAGGCCCCCATTCTCAACGTCCTCCGTGGCGAACGCCCTGAGAAACCTCAAGGAGCGCGGGGGGCATGGTTCACACACAGCATATGGGGGATGTTAGAACTTTGTTGGAAACGCCAACCTTTTGACCGACCAAGTCCCAACACCGTACTTCGGTGTCTGCAAGGCATCGTGCCACCATCGAGGCCGCCACCGCACGCGAGTGAGGATGTAGAGAAATATCAGTCGGATATCACGTCTAGCGATTCCAGTGCGTTTCCTCTGTTTCAGTCAAGGTCTCAGTCTCACGCTCGGTCATCCTTTTTGCATAGCAGGCTCCGATTACATGTCGTGTGATGAATTCTAGTAGTACTGTTTACTACACATGGTGACAACGGAATCATGGTCCTACCACTCGGTTCTCCTAGAGTGCCAGGTCCAGTGATTTCGCAGGATGTTAGTCAACTTCCGGACCCACCACAAACGGGTAGTCCAAACGAGGGATGGATTGGCGATTAGGTGGGACACATACAAACCAGACGGCAATCGGTAACGCATTCTATGCTGGTAGTATTTTCTATTTCTTTACAGGTGTAAAAGGTTCTGCTTTGAGGTTTATGTAGAAAGGTCAATATTATTGTGCGTGCAACACTTCGTATAATCATACATGGCATACATCGAAGTGTCCGTGGCAAGCATTGAAGAGTGCGTGGTGAACGAACGTGGGAAGGGATGGAGGCAGGACCGGGGGATAGTAATGTGGAACAGGCGGCGAAAGAAAGGAGTAGCGGATGGGGGGGGTGAGAGAGGGAGGGGAATATTAACGATGTGTCCTCGTTATCCTCGGCGTTTACCCATCACCGGTGGTACGCCTCAACAACGCCGGCACCACCAGGGACTTTTCCTCGAAGTACAGTTGACAGACATAAGGTCAGTGGTATCCACCCTTTGGTACGAGGTAACGCCTCTGACGAAGTCGATAGAGTCGAAAATGCTGTGGAAATCGTTCGCCTTCAGATCGCCTTCTGGTAAGCATATTTAAAATCGCCTCCAGGTCCGCACATCAGGAGGGTGAGCTCAGCGCTGTTGCGGGAGAGAGGAAATGGCACGGGTTTTGGCGTAGTAACTACGCTGAGAACCTCTGGCGTGTTGGTGATCTGGATCCTGAAAAACTTGATCGTCAGGAGTGCGGTCGGGCTGGAACAGGAATTTCGTAGGGTCGGTCTCCGAAACACGCGCCCAATATATGCCCCATGGAACGTCATCTTGATGTGAGAAAACAAACGGACCTCCGCCGGGAGGATCCCAGGTTTAGTACCAAGTGGCGGTGGTGACAGGACCCGGGGGACGTTGAGAAGGGGAATCGAGCTGCGGGCCGGGGGTTGTCAGTCATGTCCTTGTTGCTCCAAGTGTGCTCCAGGCTTCTATCGAGATACGGTCGGCGAGAGACGCAGATGAATGAGAGTCGAGATAGCGAAGTACGGAAGAGACGGGAGGAGGTAAGGGCGATCACGAGAACAAAAATTTACTAGTGCTTTTTGCATTTTCCCTTCTTTGGTCGTGCGGCACATTGGTAGACACATTGAGAAAATCTATGACGAGGAGGGCGTACGGCGCGCGTGGTCTTGCAAATTCTACCTACAGAGCTGTCCGGCCGCCTCGAGTTCATTATGGTCCGAGAAACGTGGTTGTGATCAGGGAGACGCGCTCGTCCGTGAAAAGAGTAGGGCTGATCAATCGTTTCGAGGCCGGAGGGTTTGGACGATCTGTAGTCGGTCAAAGGGAATTTGACGGTTTGGGCCGTGGGTCAGTCTGCGTACCCGTCTAGTGCATTCTCCGAGGTATTCTGGTCTTCTACTTCCCAGTTATTCTTGTTTCCGCCTAAAAAAAGTTGAGGTTTGGTATCTCACAGGGGTTTTCGCGCGCCTGGGGAATACACTGTCGGGTGGAGGGTCCGATGACCTAGGGTGATTCTCCACGTCAGGAGATGCATAATATCAACTAGTGGAGGGATCCCTTTTAGAAGTTCGCCCGGAAATGGACCCACCGTTGCATCCGGGAGGTCAGGACGGGAATGACCCCTCCCTTCGTCACGCGGATTGGTATCTGTGGAACCAGGATCATTGCCTAGACAGTTGCGATGGTGGAGCAAAAAGGGCATACTGGGTTCATTGTGGGAACGGTTCTGTGAATTCGCGATCATCCGAGGTCCCAGCCTCCAAAATGTCGCAAGGCCAAGCGATGTACAGAAAGAGTCCCAACCCGGATCACCGCAGTGCTCTGCTTGTTTCGCGTCGCCTACGCTCAATACCTGGTTGGGGAACCGAGCGCGCTTGGCCGGCACCATGTCCGGTGTTTCTCTGGCGGTTTGGGTGCGACTGGTTCCTGCATATTCCCACGATTACCTGCGAAAAAGGTGCGGGTTTGGTATCTTTCAGGGGTTCTCATATGCCTCGGAGGAATGCATTGTTCTTTTGTGGACTTGATGGTTCAATGTGATTCTTCGGCTCAGGCGGAGGTCCTTGTAAATCCTGGTGCGCCTGCGGGAGTGGGGATCCCCGGTTCCCATAGAGGGCTTTGGCGGAATTCAGTTCCGGTCGACGATTTGTGATCTGGCACCAGAAGGGGTAGATTCAGGATGAGCTCGAGGTCGTGAAGTGTACAACACTGTTCCTGGTCACACAACCGTTCACCCTGGAGGGATCCCTCCCTGAAGGTCGCCTTAAAGCGGCCACACCACCCAAATTCAACAGGTCGAGACGAGAAGTGCTCTTTCCCAAGTTATGCGGGTTGTGTCCCGCGGACTAACGGTCGCTTTCTCGATGATCCCAGGATAATGAGAAATGGGCGAACTGGATTGGTCGTATTGTGCGCTCCCACCTTGGCTCACCGGGAATAAGGAATCGGTGTGATAATCAGCCTTCTGGAGAGTAGAATGCGGCGAGAAGATGAGGGAACCGCGTTGTGTGGCGAAGGGGGATGCGATGACATTGCTGTAGATCCAGCAATTAAGTGTTGTTGCCTTATCGTTAGAGTTGAGGCGGAGGTGAGCGTGCATATGTAGACAGAGGGTTTGATGAAAGGGGAATCCCTAGACACGAGAAAACAGTGGGGTCAATGAATGCGTGATCGGCAAAAAGCGGACTTACGAGCTTCTCATGTTGATTCACTCGCTTCGAAAATCTTGAATCCTGTCTTTTTTCTCCCCCCCTGTTAAGATTTCTGCTCGTCCGGTTGTGGTCACCGAGGCCGAATGCTCCAGCAGACGCTACAGCGGGGTTTCGAGCTTGGAGTGGCTTTGATGTGCGATGGGGGAACGAAATATGTACGCACGATCGACGCTTGAACATTTTCCTTCAACTCCAGGTTTCGAACGACCCTCACAGTGCCTACGCCAACATGCCACAGCAACACGGGGAAGAAGGGGAAAGAGTGAAACGTATAAATCCCCGTCTTCGTCGTTGCTCATGTTCTTCTGGACCTCTTTTCATTCCTCCCATCCCTTCCGTCATTCACAATGTTGACTCTCGTTCGGCTGTGCCTCCTGCTCGCCGCGTTCTACACCTTGATCTCGTCTAAGCCTACCACCTCACTCTTCCTAGTGGCGCGGCATCCACTTCTTTCTTCAAGCCCCAGATTCGCGTCAACCCACTCGAGATCAACAAGAACGGCACCGGTTGGGAAGAATGGGTCTTCCTCTCGCACAATCCTCTTGCAGGCGGATCGGAGCTCATCTATAGCTACAAGTGGGCTCTGGGGATCCGACCTCTGCCAACGTTTCGTATCACCCAGACGGAGGGTTTACGTATTCGAGTGCGAACAACCATCTCACTTGGGACCCCGTGCACGGGTTTTGGAACACTTCCATCAGCGCTGGGGGCTGGATCATCGAGACCCATACCGATAGTGAGGCTAAGTGAGCATTTCCCTCCCTTTGTTTTTGTTCTCCGTGACTCACCCAAAAGCTTTCCTTGTAGCGTCGAACTGAGCGTTCCCTTTGCACCAAACTACGAATTTATCGCCGGGCAGATCTCTGAGGACTTCTTCAGTAGGATTGACGTGCCCCGCGGCCATTCAGACGGATATACGATTCTCCCCTGGGGCCTCAACTACACCATTCTGAGCGTCGGAAGTCTGAAGCATACTTGGAGCAACGAGGTCAAAACAATAACAGTTGGGACACATTACTATTCTTTCCCTCCTCTCATCATTTCATACGTTAGCATCACGGTCCTTTCAATACGTGCCACGGATCCTTCGATGTACGCCACGTATGGTTGTACACGACTCCTCAACTCGACGGATCCTCGTGTCGCACGAAACAAATTAACCTTTCTATACTAAATTTCGAAGCAGAACCTTTTACACCTGTAAAGAAATTGAAAAGAGTACCAGAATGAAATGCATAACCAGTTGTCGTCTGGCTTGTATGTGCCCAACCAATCACCGGTTCATCCCTCGTTTGGACTACTCGCTTGTGGTGTATCCGGAAGTTGACCGACATCATGTAAAATCACTGGACTTGGCACTCTAAGAGAACCGAGCGGTGGGATCGGGAGTCCGTTGTCGCCATGTGTAGTCGACAGTGATACTAGAATTCATCACACGACATGTAATCGGAGCCTGTTATGCCAAAAGGATGACTGAGCGTGAGACTGAGACCTTGAACAAAAAAGGGAAAACGCACTGGAACCACTAGATGTGATATCCGACTGATCTTTCTCTACATCCTCACCCGTGTGTGATGGTGGCCTCGATGACGACGTGACGCCTTGCAAACACTGAAGCACGGTGTTGAGACTTGGTCGACCACCCGGTTGACGTTTCCAACAAAGTTCCAACATCTCCCATATGTCGTCTGTGAACCATGCCCCTCGCGCTCCTTGAGGTTTCTCAGGGCGTTCGCCACGGAGGACGTTGAGAATGGGGGCCCTATACGGAGCAAACGGCGCCCGCCCACTGAGAATTTCATATATCACCATCCCCAGCGCATAGCAATCCGACTCCTTCGTTAGGCGACTCTCCTTCAAACCAAAACTTTCCGGGTCGAGGAGCTCTGGACTCATCCACGGAAACGTGCCACCCTCTCTGCATGTGGATAGAAAGGTCTGCTGGTCTGAGATTACCGTGAGCAGACTGAAGTCTGCTACAAAGGCACGGCCATTGGGGCCGATCAGGATATTTTCCTTAGGGCCGCGTAAGCCGTTACAGGGTAACTGGGAGTTCAAACACATACCCCCTTGAGATCTCCATGGACTATTCCCCGATTGTGCATATAGATCAACCCCCTAGTGACGTCTCCAAGCTACGGTGACCATATAACCGTCAACCTCAAGCGGAAATGAGGAGCCCGAACGAGAAACGTACAAGCTCCAGCCGATTCACACCGGGATTTGCCTTCATAAACATATTGATGTCCCCATTTTCCATCCACTCCGATACCGTCACAAACCTATTCTCGGTCATTGTTACGCCTAACAGCGGTAACACATTTGGATGATGAAGTGCCTTCCATGTCACAACCTCCCTGCAGAACCTCTGCATGGCAGCTGTCAATCTGTTGATAAACACGACAGGCCGGGATCACCCACTTTTCTAATCCGCTCAAAGTCACTCGTTTCGTATACCCTCAAAGCCTTTGCTGCAACCTCCCGGTCGCGATATCTGCCCTTCCACACATCCGCAAACCCACCATGACCATGTGGGGTCGCCATCGGGTCGTAACAAAGTGGAATTGCCAGTGATTTCGGCAGCAGGGCCTGGCGGCCGCAAATCCTGTATAAAGAGCGCAGACACCTCCTGTAGACCTGTTGTGGGAGGTTATCCGGGCTATCCAACGCCTAACCGACAGGGGGCGGAAGTTTTAGTGGGAGTCAACCGACCCACCCACTAGGGGTGAAAGCATCTGGATACTTGCTTCATCTATCACGTCGACAAAGGCCTGGGCGTCATCTCCAGAGAGATGTCCAACCACCTCGACCTCGTTACGGTCAGAGAAGATGGACGTTATCAGAGCGATGCGCTCATGCATTAAAAAGGGATGGGTGATCAACCATTTCCAGGTGGGAATGCCACTACGCACGGGGGCGCAGTTGAGCTAACAGATTGATAATCACTAGAACGAATCGGAAACTGACGGAGTAAGGAGGGTTTGCGAGATTTCTGAGACCTTCGGGCGCAAGCGTGGCTCATGATCCCAGCACCGTTGCATCAATTTCCACAAATTCTCTGTGAAGGTTGGATGTGTTGGCCGCATTGGACGTTTGGTTTGTACCAGGTATACCATGACCGTGGTAGATGGAATACCACTGAACGGAACCGCACCACCAGTGAATACCTGTGTTGATACATATGATGGTAAGCCAAAGTTATACGTATGGTAGACCACCCACGACGTGCCTCGATCATGACCATCGCAAAAGAGAAAATGTCCGCTTCCATACTACATTTCCCCCCAACTAAGACCTCCGGCGCAGCCCACCGCGCAGAGGGGCCGCGTGGAAGTGAGTCGTTCTCCATGGAATCCAGGTTTTGAACGACGGCAGCGAGGCCAAAATCCGTGATGCGTGCATGACCAGAGTCGTCCACAAGGATATTTGGCTGGCTGGGTGTCAGCGTGGCGGTAAAACGAGATTTAGAACGGTGACGCACTCCCTTGAGGTTCCCATGGATTACATTACAAGAGTGGAGGTGGCAGAGGCCGTTAGCGACATCAGATAGCTGGTAACGGGAGTGAACGCGGGAGATACACAATGGAAGGAACACCTACAAGTCCGAGATGATCTGCATTGGAGTGTTTCTTGATATATTCCGGCAGATCACCGCCAGACATCCAACTTGAAACGAGTTGGAGGGGAGAGATGGTGACACCCAGGAGGGGTAAGATGTTCAAGTGTTTCAAGCGTTTCCACATTACGACCTCTTTGCAGAAGAACTGTGGGCTTCGTTAGCGATGGAGGGCGGGAAGCGACAGCGTCAATAACGTACCTTGGCAGCCTTTTCTGGGCCGTCTTGGGTATACACCCGCACGCGTTTGATGCAAACCCTTGAACCACCAAGGGTCCCGTGGTATACGTCACCAAAGCCTCCTGAGGCGAAAGGGTCGGGATTGACTTTGATAAGGTCGGACGAAAGCGTGTACGATGATGGGAGTATCGCCCTGGTGCCACATATCCTTCCGAGTTCGCGTAGACACTTCCGAAACGCAGAACTGGCAGGATCAAGATGATCTGGAGCCTACGCCGACTTGAGCGGAGAGTGGGGAAGGGCAACGCGGCGACGTACCTTATCAAGATGTTCAACGAGCCACACCAAATCATCGCCTTGAAGGTTCGGCACACATCGTTTATACTCTTGCCCACAAAGTATATCACTGAGTTGACCTTGAAAGTCGGGTAAAGACCTGTCGAGGTGATGGAGCTCTTGCAAAACCGGCAGACTGGGTGAAGACATGAGAAATGCCCCTAACTAGGGTTATGGATAGCAGATGGGGAGTATATGTACCGGATGCCTCACCCGACCCATGAGGCGGATATACTGATGGAAACGGGATGAATAGTCATGGGCCAAATACCCCTCCGGACACTCTGCGCCCTTGCCGATGCTCTTGAGGTGGGCCCACCGTAGCGGAAGTTCGACGGACTGGAGAGATGGCACTTCCACCCGCGAGTCGAAAGCCGGTGATGCTTCAGTTCGCCTTGAGCGCTGCTGCTGGAACGGGTCCTATCGGGTATCCCCGAGCGATCATCCTGTCCCCATCCTCTCTTCGAGGTCGCTTCTCACCCCTTCTTCACTCTCGCAGCGATACTCTCCTACAGTTGCCCCTACGGAACACCTTCCACCCACACCATTTCCTCCGTCGGATCCACAGCACAAAGCAATTCCGCCTTCGCCCGCTTGCTGCGGTCTCTTTTGATGTCCCTTTCCATTATCCGCTCCCATTCCGATAAAAACCTCAGAAGAATTCCTAGGCGCCTTCGGTCACGCTACGGTTTCACTGCAGGAAACTTGTGAAATACCGCTTGCCGTGGTGGCCACACACGTCCGGATTTGAGGAAGTTCGCGTTGACTGGGATGGTTGCAAGGCAGACACGTCTGGGTGCCATACTCCACCACCGACATCGACACGATTTACCCACTCTCCGGTTCGCCGCGGATACATCTGGTACCCGGAAATCGCAGGAGCCTTGTCCCCCCACATTCCCGCGGAATTTTTCCTCGTGTGTCTGTCGGACGGACGGGTGGTTCCTAACAAGTTGGAACACATGATCTCGATTGGGCTGGCTCTGTTTTAACCATCGTGGAACCTGAGAGCGAGGAACTCAAGGAGCCCTGTGTACATATAGGCTACAAAGTTCAATGGGCAACCCACTGTTCGCACTGCCAGTAACGGCCCGCAAATCCATTGCACACATTCCATCCCCTGTCCCGACTGGGAGATCCCCGCGACGGTGGACTTCAGAAAGTACGCCCAACCGTTTATCCGCCATGCATAAACTCTGGCTTACCAGGGTGATACTTCAGATGCTCTGACGGTGGAGGTGCGTTCAGGACCCCGTCACTGTCCCCTGCTTCTATTCGATTGATTTGGTCCGCAAGAGATTGATGGGAGGCGGTGATCAGATCCCTGCCATTCTCGAGACCGATTGTACCCTTGTCGTGGCGATTTCCCTGGTACTCAGCGTCAATATACATGACCTGTATGCTTCTCGTGATAAGTGCGTAATTTATCCCTGCTTTTCAAGGCGCCCGCTAATTGAGTGGTAGCAATGTACTGGAGATGGCCATCGGCCTTCTCCACTAACGCTTGGGAATGGCCACCAGCGAGGGGAGGGCCGACCCGCACATGTTCTGTTCGATTATTTCCGCCTTGGGGAATTTCGTGGAACGGGCGGTTCTACGTTTCATACATTTGACTCCCTGGTGTCCGATGATTGGTTTTGGTGCGCCGAAGACGGCGGAGGGTGAGGCGAAAGATCTGTTCATCTTGATCGATGGTCATACGGTCCATCGGGTTTACGGAACGAATGAGTATTTTATTTGGTCTATGTGGATGATTTTATTCTCGCCTCTGTGAGTTGATCATGCCTTGGGTCTTGGTCATGCTTGAACGCCTTACCTTCACGGATTCCATGCCATATGCTATCGGAATCGAAAACCACATTCTCGTCGTTTGCTCGTGTCCCTCGGGATATCTTTTCTTTCCTCTTTCCAAACTCGCTCCTTCCCTAAATGTCCCTGTGCACAACAACTGTTCGGGTGACTACTTCCCCCTCCCCCCACCAGCTCCGGGAGATCGGGCTTGTTCCAACGTTTCGCATTACATTGCTTGGGCGTATTCCCCGAACGGAACATTCTATCACCAGGCCGTACACGATGCCCCCGAGTTTGGGGAGCGCGCTATCGGGGGCTTCGCGTATCCGATTACGAACGATCGCCTCGCTCGGGGCCCCGTGCGCGGGTTTTGGAAGACTTCCGTCGACGCTGACGGCTCGATCGTCGAAGCGCGTCCCGAAAAGTGTGCATTTCCCCCCTTGCGTTTCTTCGTGACTCGCCTAGGACTACCCCTTAGCGAGAAGGTCATGGTGGTACAATATGCAGTAAGCCGAAGGTTGACGAGAACAAACCGTTTGTATTGGACCTCGATCATGACCATCGCAAAGGAGAAAACATCCCCTTTTTTGCTAAATGTCCGCTCCTCGCCCAAAATCTCAGGAGCAGTCCACCGCATCGAGTCCAGGGTTTGACTGACTGAAGCAAGACAAAAATCCGTGGTTTGTGAGCGGCCGGCGTCATCCACAAGGATATTTGACTAGACACGTCAGTACGGTCGTAGAACAGGGCTTATGTCAATCACATACTCCGTTGAGGTCACCGCGGACTATGTTGTGGGAGTGGGCAAGGGGTCAAGCAGAATGGCAGGGGCACTTACGAGACCGACTTGGTCTGCATCGGGGTACTTCTTGATGTGTTCCGTCAGGTCTCCACCTGGCATGCATTCTAAAACAAGCTGAAGAATATTCGAAGTGATACCTAGGAAAGGGACGATATTTTGATGCTCTAACCGTTTCCACATTACGGCCTCTTTATAGAGGATCTACGGTTCTCGTCAGCAACGGCAGAAGGGGAAAGTGATAGGACAACGCACTTTTGTGGTCTCCTTTGGACCATCCTTGGATTACACCCGAATACGCCCGACGCAAACCTTCGAACCGTTGAAGGTCCATTCGTACACATCGCCAGGACCTCCCGAGGTGACCGAGTGACAGCTGATCCCCAGAACGGAGGATGGAAGCACATACGATAGTGGTGGGATCGATCTAGCGCCACAAATGTCTCTGAGCTCGCGAAGACACTTCCGGAAAGCAGAATCGGCAGGATCGGGGTCGAGGGTATCGAGATCCTATTATGGCTTGAGGGGGGAAAGAAGAAGCGAAACACGATGAAGTACCTTGTCCAGAGAGTCGCGACAAGCCCCACCAAATCTTCGCTTTGAAAAGTTTACACCCATTTTCTGTACTCCTCCCCATAAAGTATGTTGCTGGCTTGATCGTGAAACTCGTAAAAAGACCTGTCAAGGCGCCAGGGTTGTCTCAAGGGATTTTTTGAGGACACGGCGAGTGCTTCGCTCATTGGCAGACGGATGTAATGCCTGCCGCTGACGAGACGTTGTACATATATGTACATGTACCAAACAACTGCCTTGATCCACGAGGCGCACGCCAGATGGGGAGTCGATACAAGTTGTCAAAACCCTGATATGCCTGACACATTAACCCAAGGCCGGTTCCGGGGGGTCTCGGCGTTTTCCTGATGTAGACTACTATGTCACCGAGAACAACAAAGTATTTAAGTATTCGTCGATGTAAGTATCCTGTGCCATGCTGTTTAGGGGGAAATGAATGAGCGCAAATGTGCGCGCGGTTGTGTATTGGGTCGGCGGAATCTTCCTAGGTCCATGGACCCCTCGCTCGTGCATAAACAAAAATATTTTTGTGTATCAGACCCGCACATTGGGCGCTGGCTCTCCGAGCATACCGTACACTCATCTGCAGAATCGTTCGGGATGGTTGAAGTATTGAACGAGGTGGTTGTTAGCTGGGCCCCTTCCAGATCCACGTAGTCGATATCCGTACTATGAAAATATACAACGTCTTGCGCAATGCTGACTGTCGTAGAAGTTAACAGACAACGAAAGCCGATTGGAAGCGGGATAGAGCACTCACCTGAGTTTCTCTGGAGTGCTGCTTAATGGTGCCGTTGTCCATCCGCTCGGAGATCGGGAACATTGGATTGGAAAGTCTGCTAACATGGCAAAGAACGCCTATTGCGCTTTGAAACTCCCGTCCATCTATCCCCGCGATCTTTTCCATCTCCTTTGTAGACCATGACACACCCGATGACACAGCGTTGAATTTCATCGGAGGTTGGCCTGGATTGAGGAGGTCTGACTACGGGTGCGGTCCGGTAAGTGTGCAGCCGCTCGGATTATCGTCACATCTCCTCTTCAATTCGCACTGGCAGCGGGAATAGTGGGCTCAGTCATAAAGTTCGCAACGGATACAAGCTGACAACCGAGGATTCGATGTGCAATTGATCCCGTTAGAATTTGGCACGAGGGAAGTGAATCCGCAATGGATGATGCAGCCTGCGCCTAACATTGAATGCTGAGGAATATGCGAGCGTTGCGTCATTATCTGGGGTAATGGGTCCCCATATCTACGGAACGGACCAGGGCACGGGCGACAGGACTCGAGGAAAATCTGGGAAGGAACATGGAACCGCGAATGTAGGCAGAGAGGGTATCAGCCATAACTTGTCACCCCAAGTGTGCTTTAGACTTCCGACGCGATGCTGACGCCCTAAGGGAATTTCATGCATTCGTCCGCATGGCCACGAGGCACGTCAACCCTACTGAAGGAACCCCCAGAAGACTGTCGAGGTATACACAAAGGAAGGGGAGTGCTCAATTTTCGGTATGTGTCTCAATGATCACGCCATTAGCGTTGACGGAAGTCTTCCAAAGCCCGTGCACAAGTTCCCAAGCAAGGCAATCGTTCCTAATCGAATACATGGGGCCTCCGTCGGCGTGCTTCCCAGGGTCGGAAACATTGGCAAAAGTCGGATCTCCCAGAACCCGCTCGTAGCCATAAATGAACTTTGTTCCATCCTTGAGACGGCTGTGCGAGAAGAAGAGCCACTCCCCCAGACCGATACCGTTTTTGTTGATCCTGAGTGGGTTAATGCGCATCCAAAGCCCGGGGGAGGAGATGGGCGAGAGACTAGTCGCCGGAACAGTTGTTGTACACGGCGGGCACAGTCAGTGGAGAGGCGGTTTTGGATGGGACCAAGGTGGAGGACGTAGTCGATAGGGGACATAGATGGACGGGAGAGATGAGAAGAGATCCCAAGGGACGATGGCAGAGATGCTGAAGAAGACTGTTACGTGAAACGTGTGGGTTTGCAAATCCGATAGTATATATCGTGCCAATCCGCAGTGACGGTGGGGCGTTCAAGCGGCTATTACGAACGACCTGATGCTCAATTCGCCCACAGAAATGCTAGCACAAAATCGTCGCGAAGGTTTCGTGCCGATCGACGAGTCCAGCTTTGGATTCACACAGGGCCTAGACGGATGGTGGTGCCAATTACAGAAGAGTGGGAGAGTTTTCGATGGTGAGGGAAGGAGACGCATAACCACGGCTGGACCGGAAGTTCAAGTTGATCAATGATGACCGTCGTTGCTGATCGCGTTTCCGGAGGTCAAGCCCCGACGGTGGAGCGTGAGCGCTTGAGCCTCCGGTTGATCGCTGCTCGTGACACTGTGGTCCGGCGAGAGTCACACATAGGAAGGAGTTCCTTCTACAGCTATTTGCGTTTCGATAGACCGTTTCGCACAGAATATGGCCCCAATTTGTTGTTTACCGTTTGATGGTATTGGGGCTCGGCACCCCGGCATGACGAACAATGCCGGAGCCAGGTCCTCTGGGCATAGCTCGTTCCCACTGTTGGGCCACTTGCAAAAACTGGCGACATATGCCCGGGGTAAACGGTGGGTTACTAGCGACCCTACAGACTAAAATTCGAATGGGAAAACTGAGTTCCCAACCTGCCTGGGGCCAACGTGCGAACTGGCCAGTGCCGGGACGCCGAGATGCCGAGCCCCAATACGATCCAAAGGTAAACAACAAATTGGGGCCGTATTCTGTGCGAAACGGTCTGTCGAAACGCAAATAGTTGTAAGACATTGAAATCCCTAACGTTCCTCACGATCGCCCGTAACTGAACAACAGAAGTCGCATCGTTTTACTTGAGATGGATTCAGCTTGAAGGGGAAAAACACCGCGCAGGGAAGCGGAAATGATGCCCAATATATGACGCTCCGATGGCCGTCCGCCCTCCATTTGACGCACTAATTACTGAATCTGCCGGCCGGGTAACGATAAATATTAGTTGACGAGATGTTGAGATCTTATCATCGGGTCACGGCACGGGGGTAACTTCGAGGATCTGGGATGACCACATGTTTACCTGACTTCTACTCATAAAATTCGAGAGAGAGAGATGGCTCTCCTCCATATATAAACTGCGGCCAATTGGGGGGGGGACTTCACCTACAACCCCTCCAATACAACACCGGCTCGGCGCGGCGAGCATGCCTTGCGAAACAGCCCCTCCCGGTAAACTTCCTCTCCTTCGTCCGTAGTGGATAGATCGCCCACTCATTGAATCCCCAGACGTGCAGTTCTGGGCCAGCCTCTACACGATAGAGATTCCTTCGAACGAATGTCTCTCAAAAGTTCGGTCCATCTTGAGCTGTCCGTCCAAGATTGCCATTGCTAGGAGCCTCCAAGGAGACGACGCCCAAACGTTGATCGATTTTCTTGACCGAGCGAGTAAATTATCTTCCCCATGCCTCAGCAACCTAAAGGGTTAAACACAGGTACTTGCGCGGTCATGCCTTGATGACAAACTCCGGCAGCGGAGTTTGCGGCTTCTTTCCAAGATCTGTAAAGCCCAGAGGATCATACCCGCCTCACATATTCTCCAACAAGAGTTTATACGCGTTGGGAGGGTCCACTGCCACGGTGGTTTTGCAGATGTGAGCAACGGAGAATACTTGGGATGCCCTGTGGCCATCAAGCGTCTCAAGATAGGCGACGGGGATCCCGAAAGGGTTTTCAAGGTACCTTCAATCAACGTTGCGCGTCACCATTGCTCAGCTTTCGCCTAGCGGTTATGTCGAGAGATCATCGGTTGGAAATATTTATCCCATCCAAACATTTCGCCTTTGTTGGGGGTTTCTGTGTCCACGGACCTGCGTTGTTTCCGCATTCTCTCGGAGTGGATGACCAACGGGAACGTGATGCAGTATGCGAGATCTAATCCAGAGGCAAACCGTTTGCGATTGGTGAGCCCGTTTGTTATTTTTCCCGCGATCCCTCCTCTTACATATCAACAACCTTTAGCTCTCTGGGGTCACGTCCGGTGTGGCCTACCTTCACGAGCTCGGGATCGTTCATGGGGATCTCAAAGGTGTAAGTCCAACGTTCCCGACGCGTCTTTCACCCCACTGACAAGTGAAGCAGGCAAACATCCTCGTCGACAACACAGGCACCGCTCGTCTTGCGGATTTTGGTCTCATGACCATGACTGATCTGAGCGCGGTCTTTTTCTCTGAAACCGATGCATCCTCCGGGGGGACATTTTGTTGGATGAGCCCGGAGCTGTTGGATTCCTCGCGCTTCGGTTCCAACGGTCATCCAACCCGCGAGTCGGACTGTTATGCACTCGGAATGGTGATATACGAGGTGAGCTGGTTGCCCTCATCACGATGGTCCCTCATTAACTCATCCCAGGTTCTGACTGGCCTCCGGCCGTTCTATCATCTGCACGCTTACACACCCGTGCTTGCAATAGTGAGAGGTGAACGTCCAGGGAAACCTCTTGACGCAGGATCTCTGGGCTTCTCCAACGCGCTTTGGGAGTTGGTACAGTCGTGTTGGAGAGAATTGAGTTCAGCTCGGCCAACCACCCGCCTGCTGCTTGACTACCTTTCGCATGCCTCTCTTACTTGGGTCCCCCCTCCAGTTTACCCCTCCGTCGGGGTCGATGTCGATTCGGATTCATTTGATTCTTTGTAAATGTCCCTGGCGAACCCGAGGAACCGGTGACTCGGCAGTGGGTTCGGTTGTCCTAACGTACTATTTCTTTTCTCGTCTACTCGAGTAGAGGGCTTCTATTATGTTCTGCCTCGTCCCTCCATACGCATTAGTTATATATTACGCGACAAGCAAACCAGAATTGCTGTGAAGGATGCGTGCATGTGCCGAGTACCTACTGTTTCTCGGATGGTCCCTTCATCTGAGTGTTGCTGTGAGGCTAACGGTATAGAAGGAACCTTTTGCACCCTAAACCAGAAAACTGCCCAATGTCCGTGCCGACGATCCCGAGGGCCTAGGGTGGTACCCGGGCATCGGCAGATGCCACGCTGTTGATTCCGTCGCTGACCGGCTTGCGCAGGGAAGAAGTGACCTGGACGGGCGACCAATAATCTAGTGGTACAAAAATCAGCATATGGTCCGCTACATTCTGCCACTGGAACCTGTCGAGGTCGGCCTGGTTGAACAAACTCGAGTACCTATTTAAGCAACCTGAGGATGAATTATTATTTGTCACGCTTTCCGAGCGATTTTGGCTGGGAGATGGGGGATGGGACGCATACGTCATCGGTCGAAAGTGAATGAACGCAACCTTACCTTCCACCGCCAGCGCACTCTGCCAGTGCACCCTCTCTGCCTTCAACCCACCCAACCGACTGTGGGCACCGGTATCTTCGAGATGGGCACCGAGCCAAGTGACACAGCAGCTTGTTCTCACACCCCGCTTTTCTCTCATAACACAGAACTTGGACGCCTTCTCCTCGCGTCCCGTCGCACGAGCCAAGCTACTCCTCGGTGGTATCCTCGAGGAATCCAAACGCCCTGAGGTTATCTTTCTCCAAGAAGTCACGTCCGACGTCCGCACCTATATCCTGGGCAATCCGAAAGTTCGCGAAGCCTTCCTGGTGACTGACGCCGAGGACCAAACGTCGTTCGAGGGAGTACCCTTTTCGAACATGACGTTGCTGTCTGGCGAGCGCTTTGCCTTCGACTTGGGGCCGCGGAAGGAAGACGACGGGGTCGAGAGAGGGGAGAAGTTCATGCTTGGTCCCGTTTCCCGCGTTAAACTCCCCAGCAAGTATGGGAGGTGTGCCCTTTCCGTGGACATTATCCCCCTATCCACCCCAACCACAACCTGTCGTCTCGTCAACGTTCATCTCGATTCTCTTGGGGGCACGTTCCCTTACCGTACCAAGCAGATGGAGATCCTTGCCACCTCCTGCGTTAGCCTGGATGCGGTGGTGGACTGATCGCGGGAGACTTCAACGCCATCAGTCCCGAGGATCATGCTCTCCTCGACAAGAACGGACTGGTGGATGCGTGGGTCGCGTTGCGTGGAAAGAAAGGGCTTGATGGAGCTACGTGGGGAGTGGAGGTGGAACGACATGACGGACTGGGACCTGGAAGGTTAGACAAGGTTGTGATGTTGGGCGTAGAGGCGAAGGACATGGAGATTCTGCGCCCTGGTCTGAGCGAGGTGCCCAAGCCCGGTGAGGATTCCGAATACATCCCTTGCAGTGACCATTACGGGCTGAGAATTAACTTTACTGTCTGAGTACCATCGAGTACGTTTGGGCTAGCACTCTCGGCGACCATTCAAGAGTAGGAAGTGAGCCCTTTAGAATATTGACTGCATGCTCTGACTGTTACTCTGTCTATGCTAGTATGAAATTTGTCTGCGTTGTACGTCTCCGCTATTCGCATATGCTAGTAATCTCTTGCGCTTCAGCTAGAGATACGAAAGCTCTGACCCTCAGTATCGTCTTGAGCGACGTCGGAATAAGGCCTTTATATCAAGGGACCATCGTTGTCGATCCGGAAGCTAAGTTGAAAGATCCTGACTGAGACCGTCACCGCTCTTGGCCATACCGGGCTGGGCGAGCGCATTGCCCGATCGTCGGTCCTTGGTGATTGAGGTGGCGTTGAATGGAGTCTGGTCGTTGTCAACAACACCTCCAACAACCCCTCGCCCCAGACTTAGTGTGTAAGATACGAGGAAGGCATCTGGGTTGAGCGCCTCACTCGCTACTACACTACGTTCGACATGTCTCTGGATCCGCTTCAGGAAAAAGCTTACCCCACCGCGATATCATCAAGTTTTACGGGGAAGAGTCGGAGAAGTGGACGAAAGAGAAGAAGACAAACCCTTACATCGTATTCCCACCTGGTAACCGCCAGGCCCAGGAGGTCTTTTACCAGACTATTGATGTCATCTGCACAACTTTCGCCTCCGTGAAGGACGACTGGAGGGCGTGCGTTCCTTTCCATCGTCCATAGTGTTTCCGGTGCTGACAATGCCCCAGGCTCCTCCGCATATGTCTCGCCGCCCAGGAAGGTGTTTTTGTACTCGCTTTCAGCGGGAATCAGTTTCCCCATGATTCCTTGCTCCATGACAGGATCACGCACGAGGCACACGGCTGCTAACGTGTGGTTTTTCACTCTTTTGTATCCTGGGGTTTTCTCATTTTTATTCAGGCAGGTTGTGAACCCCGAAATTATACAGGCTCGTTGTGACCGTGGGGCGGCTCTATTCCCCCCAGCCCAAGGTACCCTCGTATGGGGCGACCCACACCAGTCACCTTGCCCAAAGCACCAGGATCAGGTTTGGCGATCGGCGATTTCGTCACCCGGAGACGAATAAATTGATCGAGTTCGTCGTGCTAGGCTTCCGGCGGGACAAGCAAAGAGGGGTACGGTACGCAATTGCTTACCTCGACAATGAGGACGTTGAGGTCGAATTGAACGAAGACGAGATGACGGACTTATTGGACCGACGTGTGCCTGATAAAACGGGGGAGGAGCCTGAGTTATGGTGATGGATGCCTCTGACCAAATGTCTTCTAGTGTGGTTCTCCGCCCAATCGATCCATGCTGCCCTGGATTTTCTCATAAAGTGGAGTACATCGCGTTCAAAAATGTAATAATTACAGCCTTGGGAATGTTTTGAGATTTCGACCTATCTGATTCCGTTCCGGACCAGACTTTCACCCGGGCCCAGGTCGGTGCGAGTGCTCAATCCGGAACAGACGAACGACCAAGATGTCCGGACCAGATCCCCCCGAAAATCAGTGATTTTGGATCGGACATCGTGACACATTATGCATTATCGGGGGTCCTCAAAAACTGTACGCCGTCCCCCACCTGACTCCGAGGCTCATCTGAGGGAAGTGTCGATCCCGTTCAGACAAATACGTACAAAGCTGATGAGGGCGTCTGGCGGTTATCTTCTTGGATTGGATCTATCACATTTTCCCGCAATCCACCACCCCGGTCAAGGGCATATATCATGTCCCAACCCAATCACCCAGCCTTGCAACAGCTCCATTGCCTCGACTTGTCTTCGCCCGACTTTGATGACCAACTATGCAACATACTTTACGGGGAGGGGTATAAACAATGTGTGCGAAACGGCCCCCTTGAAGGCGATGATCAAGCGTGGCTTGTTGACTATCTGGACAAGGTACGTTGCTGGGCCGCCCATGCCCACTCTCTAATCAGGCTAGCGCAGGCTCTCGGTTGTCTTGATCGTACTAGTTTTGCATCCCGGCAGTGTCTGCGCGAACTCAGAATGATATGCGGTGCTGGGGCGATACTCCCAACATCGTATACGTCTCCTTCTCTACGTCTAAGCGTTGCTCCTAGTCCATTTGCCAGCGGAGATAACAGAGACATGTACGAGGGGACTCTCGATGGTTCAAAAGTTTGTGTCAAACGTGTGCCAGTGTATATTCAGGATGGTCCAACAAAGGCTGCCAAGGTGCGCATTGACGCCGTCGCTTTCCCTATATGCCATCGCCATCACTAACGGAACTCACAGACCTTCTGCCGAGAGGCCGTCATGTGTAAAAACTTGACACACCCGGGAATCTTACACCTCCTGGGTGTCACTATCGCACCATTCCGGCTCATTTCGGATTGGATGCCTTGTGGGGAACTGCCGGGATACATTAGGAATTTCCCCGAAGCAGACCGAATTATCCTCGTGCATGTCCATCACGTTATGTCTACCCAATGCTTATTCCCGTCAACAGCTATACAACGTCGCTGTGGGCCTCTGTTACCTTCACTCCTGCGGTGTGATTCATGGGGGCATCAAAGGGGTATGTTGTGTTGTTAAATCTTGTTTCACCGCCATATTGACACCTGACTAGTCGAACATCCTTGTATATGGCCTTTCTAATACGCGCATCACAGGCTTTAGCCACGCTGCGGTTGTCGAGGACGAGGGTTGTGCGTGGAGTGACCCGGATGAACGGAGTTATACCCCGCCATGGGCTGCGCCAGAGATCTTGGAGGGGGAGGGAACATATAGCATGGGAGTGGACATCTTCGCTTTCGCGATGGTCATGATTGAGGTACGTCACGGATGATCTACTGTGGGTCTTGTTTTGGTTTACTGTCATTTCGTATCAATACAGGTATTCACTGGAAAGATTCCGTTCAGTAACTTTCCACCAGCCAAGGCTATGTTCACCATAATGCAAGGCTTTCGCCCACCACGGCCAATACACACAGCCTTCATAGATTGTATGTGGGAATTGGTGCAGCGCTGTTGGGATCATGACCACTGCCTTCGCCCGGAAGCCCCAGAAGTTTTAGAAGCCTTGGCAATGATCTTGGAAATCCCACTCATAGGGTAGTGACATTAAGAGGGGAGAGCAAACAGAAAGGACAATGTGATAAGGATTTGGAAAAGATAAAAGATGTCTAGCTATAGCATCTGTTGTGTATCTTATATATGTCTATACTGTTGGTTGAACTCGAGCCACAAACCATGTAATCTAAATTTGAAGTCCCAAAGCTATCCTTCATGAAGCTGTGCCTTTGCCTGAGTATTACTGAGGATATTGTAATCATGGTGATTACAGCTCACTCCTATAGCATTGACCAGTTCCTTGGGCCATGATTAGGTCAAGATTTTCAGATAGGTTCCTGGGGACAACTCTCAGACCCTCATCAATGTGATAGACAGGGTATGAGTCCCCACACAAATTTGCATTCAAAGGACAGCTTTGGTTTGAACCTCTACATTTTTCAATCATGTGTTGTATTTTCTTTTTTGTAACTTTATTGCCCTTATTCAGAGAAAAGTAGAAAATAAGTGAAATGCCTGGACTTCTCAAAGCAGCTATCCTTATACAATCAGTAAAACTCTTCAGGAGTTTCTCCTGGTTGAGGGTAAGCAAATACCTGATCAGGGGCCTCAGGGTGTTGCAGTTGGGAATCCCCATCAACCTCCCATCATGTGGCACTCCCTGGCTTTCATTGGGTTCTTCCCCCCATCAAATATTTCTGGGAGGATGCTTGCTTGTGGGAAATACCTCCCCCTAGCCATCCCCCCCTCCAGGTACCTGTCCAGGGGTTCTACTGCTCATATTTTGTCCATGTTTTATCTGGTTTACATAATCATTATATCATTGACCTGTTTGAAAAGTTACCACAAAAGTGTACAAAATAAAATTTGAAAACTATATATACCAGGGTCTACAGGACACCAGCCATGTGTGATCCTCCTAAATGCAGTGTTGAGCAGATGGGGATTGAGCAAGTAATGCTTGATTTTTGTCCTGGGGGAAAGTAACCATTGCCAGCTCACTGGGGGATGGGGGTGGAAATCCCCTTATTGTTAGCCACACAGATAAGTGGCTCCTTAGATATTCTATAAATCCATTTAATAATATAAGTGAAAGGGAATGAGCCCATCCAGGCCTGTTTTGTGCAGTTTTTGACCCCTTGCACCAGGGGTGTTATGAATATTTCATAACAGGTGTATTCTGGCTTTGACCCGAGTCAAACCCGCGACCTTGCAACTAGCTAGCCAGTCTAGCCTCTCATCTGGTGTCTTGGACGGTTGAACTGTTCACCTTTCCGATCTGTGACCCACGCGATTCCGATCACATGACTTCTCACATGACTCCCTCGTAACTCCCACGTCACTCGGTTACGTCATAGGTCTAGACCCGCTTAGCCGGTTTACCGTTCCGCAGTTACATGGTCCGTGCACCCTGTCGTCTGCCAAACATGTACAAACATGGTCCATGCGTCCTACACAGCTTGGTCTGTGCACTCCCCTCTGTTTAGTATATAAGACTCAGTCCATAGTCCTGTATTCGATATTCTTGTTATTCAATCTGTTTATTCTTCACACTAGCGGTACTCTCAAGTGCGACCCAGCCGTGGTATTGTCGATCGTTTATCCTTCACTTGTTTCAGATGCGCTTAAGACCCCTTCCCCACTACTGCCTATGCTGTGGCCTCAGGCATGCTTGGTGTACTTGCAGGAGGTGCCATGACAAGGGGGGAGTCAAGATTACAAAATAATACCTTTGGATTTTTGGCATAATGGCAATCAGCTTCCTCTGATCACAATATTCTACATTGGAATATCTTGCCTTTTCACAGGATTTTTGGACTAATTTGCCATGAATTTTTAAATAGTAAATTAAAAAGGAAAACATGTAGGAAGCTTAACCTAGTTGTACTATAAACAGGGGATATTCCAATGCCCACTGTAAATGATCCTTCGGGAAAGTTATGGTCCCTGTAGATGGCTTCCTGCCTTGATTAATGTGTCTGTTGTTTCTCCACAATGTGAAAGTAATACTGGGGGCAGAGGGGGACTTATCTGGCAGGTACATGTTTTTAAACAATTTACTCACAATTTAGTGGGTAAATGGAGGTTCCTTTCAAACCTACTCACCACTTTGGTCACAATTTGATTGGTAGGTAAGTTGTGGGTTTGCTCTAAAAGAGCCTATTAATATACCACCAAAGTTGCTATGTCAATAATGGGACTTGAATATGTTGTGGAGTGAAGGGCTGGCAGAATTTTCTGGATGCAACAACTGGATCCTGTTTGGGAATAAATCCCATAAGGCAGTAATCTAGAAGGCTACTGTTGCAGCCAACAGAACAGAGGGAACAACAGATAGTACATGTTTGAGAAAAGAGAACAACAGTAGCACCATTGAGGAAGATAAGAGATACATAGTACAAAGTCAACATGATGTAGTAATACTGGTCACAAGATTACAGGACCCCATTCACAACCCTTCTCACTATGAAGTTGATTTCCTGACAGTACAACTTCCGAAGAATTGATGACTGGGGGTGAAGTGAAAGCGCAGGGTAGTATTTATGGGATGCAGATTTTCTGGTGACCTCAGAGGATTCAGTCAAAAATTGCAGGCGGTCTGTGGCAATGTTAAGAAGGAGGGTGACATCCATAGTGACATTGACCTGAGTTCCAGTTAAGTTTGATAGTCCTACTAGTAAAGGCAAACTGGGCATACCTCATCCAGCCACTTCACAGTGACATCTAATGCATGCTTAGCATCACATACAGCATCAAGACTGCTCATCACCTCAAACCAGAAGTGGAATTTCTCCTCCAAAAAGTGACACAGAGAAGGGACCACATTCACAGCCTGGTCCTCTGCTACAATGAGGTGCTTGTGCCATGATCTACATGCATACTCCAGAGCCCC
>Ga0307515_10006834_pt1 | contig 22697 bp, 16 predicted proteins | sample 17_EM_MG_FD_194513 | JGI IMG/M metagenome (GOLD analysis project Ga0307515, IMG submission 194513) | Populus trichocarpa ectomycorrhiza microbial communities from riparian zone in the Pacific Northwest, United States - 17_EM | ecosystem: Host-associated > Plants > Roots > Unclassified | place... | reverse complement strand
CTTATTACTGTCCTGAACTCTAGGGGGACCTTTTGAGAAAATAATTTATCACCGGCATCTTTTGTCCGTCTTTGTCAATTTCATGGGTTCTTATTACTGGTTTGGATGCTCCGTAGGGCCCTGGATGATAATTGGACTCAGTAGGCTATCATAGAGTTATAAAAAGTTTATAAATCACTTCAATATAAATAAAATATTTTTGTTAAGATATTTGTAATATGCTATCATACATAATAATAAAAATTAGTCAAAGATCAGATCAGATGGGTGGCACGCATGAGTTGATCTAATTTTTTTTCAATGTAAAAAAAAAAAAGATTTAAGGCAATACAAGCGTTTTAAAAAGGAAAAAAAACCTCATGACTTAGATTATTAACTTGATTGAATTTAATAAATTTTAAAATTATATTAAATATACTGAAAAAAATTAACAATGAAAAATAATATTTAGGTGATGTTAGCATTTTTAAAAAAATAAAAAAGATACGAGATTTGGGTTATTAAATAAAGCAAGTTCAATAAACTTGTATAATTTAATAATATAATAAAAAAATATTAACAATAAATAAAGAAAAAATATTTTTAGCGATAATTAACTATAAAAAATGAGTTGTCAATAAATACTTGGAAGGAGAAAAAGAAAAGTTCGTTGAAGGTTTACCATTGCTTTGTCATGGACATCACATGCCCATCAAAAAGAGCTCACCAAGATGGTTCTATCGTTATCGCGAAAGGCTATAAGATGACACTAAAAAAGGATGCACACGCCGTGAGAGTTATGACCCTAAGGGTTTGTTTGGCAGTGTGGTTGCGGTTGCTTTTCAAATAGCTTTTCGTGCCAAAATGCATGCCAATGATGTTTTTTTATTTTTTAAAAATCATTTTTGAGATCAGCACATCAAAATAATTTGAAAACACTAAAAACATATTAATTTCAAGTTAATAAAAAAAATTTAAATTTTATCAAAAACGCTTTTGAAACGCAGAAACAAACAGGCCCTAAAAGCAAACCAAACAAAATGTAATAAAGTGAGCATCTCATACTTATATTTAATAAATTAATTTTATTTAACTAAAAAATATTCTTTTAAAAAAGTTAAATTTAACAAAGAAAGACTAATAAAAAGATTCGAGATAACCCGAGTCATTTTCAAAACCAATGAGAAATCCTATAAAAGCAAATAAAAAATAATGGAGCTCAATCTTCAATTAATAAATGTTGAAGGATGAAATAGAAAAAAACATAAGCTTAAAAAAAGAAAAAATAAAGAGCAAACCCGAGCGAATCTTCTAAACCTAAGTCAATTTTCCAAACTCACAAGTTATGAAATTCTAAACCTGAGTTCAATCAAGAAGTTTAATTCTCAACTAATTTAATATTGAAAGATAAAATCGAAAAAAACATATCAATTCAAAAAAATTATTAAAATAAAAAAAAATAACAATCAAAAGAACGATGATCAAATATGATAGTAAAAAAAAATTGAAGGTGGATGAAATCGTAAAAAAAAAAAAGTTAATTCTAAAAACTATCTCAAATAAAACAAATAGCAATAAAAAGAATATGAATCAAATTTGATAGATGAAAAAAAAATGGAGGATGAAATCGGGAAAAAGATATCAATTTAAAAAATTTATCAAAGTAAAAAAAAAATAGCAATCAAAAGAATGATGATCAAATATGATAGTAAAAAAAATCTGAAGGATGAAATCATAAAAAAAAGTCAATTCTATAAACTATTTGAAATAAAAATAAATAGCAATCTAAAGAATATGAATCAATCTGATAAATGAAAAAAAATGGAAGATGAAATCGAAAAAAATATATTAATTTAAAAAATTTATCAAAGTAAAAACAAATAGAAATCAAAAGAATGATGATCAAATATGATGGTAAAAAAAAAGCTGATGGAGGATGAAATCGTAAAAAAAAGTAAATTCTAAAATCTATCTCAATTAAAACAAATAACAATCAAAAGAACATGAATCAAATCTGACAGATGAAAAAATCTGGAGAATGAAATTGAAAAAAAAATTCAATTCTATATATTAATTCAAATAAAACAAATAAAAAAAAATAAGGATGAAATATGAAGGAAAAATAAATTGAAGGGTTGATTTGAAAATTTAAAGAGCTAAACGTGAAAATTTAGGAGAAGAGAGAAAAGAGTAAAAAAAAAAGGTTGTTGGCACCAAACCGAAGGTCCGTTGGCTATCCCCACTGCTTAGGGATGGAGGGACCATGAAGATAATTCGGACATTGCCTCGAAGGTCATCGTTTGGCCTTTGTAATACCACACACACTCTGCCTGAATAGCGGAAGCAGCCTTTGCACTGATGTATGCAACACACACATTAATTACTTTTTTAAAATTAAATTTTTATTTATTAAATTATTAATTTGTCTCTAATCAACTTGATTATAATAAAACAAAACGATAATAAAAAAAATTTAAAAAAAAAAATTGTAGGCACCAATTAATTTGATAATTTGATAATGACCAATAAATTTAAGAAAAAAAATCATACTGCCTCAATAGTACGTTTAAAGGTTTTATAATGGAAGGAAAAATCCATTATTATAATGTTCTAATTAATGGTAATTTCTGTATGTGTACAGTAATTTCGCTAAGAGATTTAATTCTTTACCTATTTTAAATATTTGTAAACATCATAGCACAGCATCAAACAGCACAACAATACTTAAAAATGGCCTTAATCAATTTGTCATTGAAACACAACTAGCTCTACCTTCCATGATCAGCGGTCCAAAATCCCCGATCACCTACTTCCTTGTAAATATATTCCTCAACTCCTTTCATTCCTCTTAAGCAATCATCAAATGTCAAATCAATTTTTACTTTCTGTCAATCATGAGTTCTGTTGGATTTCTATTTTTGTGGCATGGCCAGAATGGTTCCTTGGTGAGTCATGCCGAAATTCCTACAGAGTTTGAATTGTGGTGCTCAAGTAAAACTAGATTCTCAATTTTAAAATTTGATTTTAATTGAGCAACTACGAGTATTTTAGCAAGCCTAGATCGACATGAAATTTTCTTGTCTTGGAGAATTTTTCTCATGTGGTTGAGAAAAGCGAAAGCTATGCAGACGGTGATGCTATAATAAAGATGGACCTGAAAGGGTTTCCTTTTGTCACTCTTAACTATCTTATCTGGTTTAACACCGGGTTTTGGTTTCTTTGCAACTTCTTTTAGGAGGAGACATGGGGAGCCTATGCCGAATCGTCAATCTTGTACAGCAGGACAGACCTTCAATCAACAGTGTTCAGGATATAATCATGGTGGGTGGATAGGACATTTTCCAGTCAAGGTCTGCCAGGAATCATACACAATTAAAGAACATTTTCCGCTGACATTATATAGTTTATGCAGATACCTCGCTCTTGTAGGGTAGCTTTGGTGAAATTAGCTAAAAAGAAATAACAGACGCTGTTGGGCACCAAGAGCAATGTGGTTTTATTAACCAAAGCCCCATCCATCTACATTTTTGGCTGCAGGTTTAGTAAAGTATAAGGATAATGGATTCAAGTCATCGAAATTCTGTTGAAAAACCAATCCTCATGTCGTTTGTCAAGCATTTAACTTCTCCTATGCAAATAAGAAACAGTGTTGAAAAACCAATATGTACAAACAAGAAGCAGTGTATGTGCCGGTGTGTATGTGCTGGTGGTGGGGGATCCTACGAGCAAAACTGCCGGAAATGTCTTAATGTGAAATGTTTGATGATGTAACATGAGCAGGGGATGGTGATTTCCGGCAAACTGGACAGGTACCGTTCATCCGTAGCCATTCATCAACGCAGTCTGCATGGAAGCAGTGCTTGCATTCTGGTATTATTCTCAGTGTTTCTTTGCTGTTATATTCCGATAAGCATATAGCACAGGTGCTACCATTGGGACCAGGTAGCCGCTTACTTTCCCCAAGGACCAGCTTGTCAAATGATTCAATGGTGGACTCATCAAGACCCATCACCAGGATGGTAGGTCGCGGTGATACTGTTGCTGTTGCGGTGTTCCTCTGCGTGTTAGATACCGCATTGCGTCGAGCATGCCAGATCATAAGGTATGCAGAAATAGCCATCCCACATGCACATAAAAGAACGGGTATTCCAATCGACACGAAAAGGATCCCAACTTGGCGACTATTGCCTGAAACGACATGCTGTCAATATTTGATCCAGATCATTGATGTTCTCAATTTAGAATTTTTTTTGACGATCCTAGAGTCTCGTTTTGTCCAGTAAAATAACTTTCCTGGCATACGTTACTCTCCTCAAATGACTGGCCGGAAATCACCAAACAACAAATATGTCTGTTGAACCAGGTCTGGTCGTCGTACCTTCTACCAATAAAAGCAAAAGGGGAAACTGAATGGAAGGTTTATAGTGATGATACATTATCGTGGCCTGTTTGACTGAACATAGGTTGGTGAATTAGAAATGATGGGGACTGAAGAGCTGAAACAAGTTCATTTAGAATTCGACTTTTGGCTGCTGCGAATGGTAATACTTAGAAAACTGAATGATGCCAAGGTGGGTGAGAACCATATTATTGGGTGAGAACCATATTATAACTGGAAATGATTATCCCACCTGACATATTCTTCTTCATATTTTTTATAGCTTAGCTAATGATGCTAGTTTAATATTTAATTATCTAGTCAAGTCAATTCCTCTACCCCTCTACTACACGATTCCTATGTCATGCATTACTTTACAAAGTCCACCGACCCATACCAAATTAAGAATTCCTGATATCTTTTGTTCCTCAATTACCATTAGCTACCCAAATAATATTTTGATCCAGTCAGACAGTTTCTATGAGCTCTTTTCCCCCCTTTTCTTTTTTCTAATTTACAAGTAAAGATGGTGATGAAGATGACAAATAGAAAAAAAAAAGAAAAAGAGAAGAAATATTACCTCTATGAGAATTGTTAGAGCAAAGAATTTCTTGACTAGCATTTCCATGGAAACCACACGTGCCGCCATGTGTTTCGCATTGGTGACAATCAGGAGAAAACCAAGTTAATAGAAGATCCTCGCTGAGCTTAGATGAGAACCCTTCATAGTGTTGAACTGGCCATGAAGCTGGAATTAGCAGTGTACTGATAACATCACATGATGAGGACAATAATGTCACAAGGAAGGTGGAAGAGGTAGCTAAAACTGAAATTGTTGAGTTGCTAAGGCAATCGATGATAGGGAAGCGAGACATTACGAACTGAGTCGGACAGCTTAGAAAGGTGTAGTTCTGATGAAAAACAGCAGCGAAAGGAGAACCTGAGAGATTGAGCTGTAGAAGGCGTTTAGGAAGGCAATTATCCTTGTCGTAAAGCTGTATCTGTTGAGTGCGATAATCGATGTCACGCACGAGAAAGTCCCCAGAATGAGGAAGTTTTAGAACTGTCGTCCTCCGATTATTGCAACTTAGATCGAAACCAGGGTAACCACAGTTTCGGGGTTGATTGCCTTGTAGTCGGAAAGGGAATCTAACGGGGACGTCGTCGATGCCGCACGCGGAGATCGAGCAATCTGCCGCTGCATTCATAAAACGAAGGAGCTTGATCAGAAAGAGAACTTCTAAGATGCCCATGGTGTTGAAAGCACCTGATTCAAGAAAAGGTAGGCCTTCTTATAATACTATACTAGGATTTTTCTTCATTCAAGTCGACACTAAAATAAACATTTCTAAAGTCAATCTTCATAACAAGGAGCACAGGCATGCGTGAGGGCAATTTTCAAGTATATACTCTAGCTTTAGCCTATAAGTCAACTGTTTATGGCCAGTGTTAACGAAGGAGCCTTTAGTTTCCATATAAAAATCTTGACCGTATGGGGCTATGCGCACCCCATCCATCGTCTCTTAATTAAGTCAAGAGTTGAAACTGTTTAGGAAAAACATTAAGACGTGCCTTTCTGAATTAGGCTTACAAACCCATCCACCGCTTAACTAACTAACACTGGGTGGTCAGAAAATGAAAGGGAGTTTTATGCGTTGACTTTACATGCGTGTATAAATTAAAGTTGAATTTAGCTTGTAACCTGAGCGTTCCACCCAAATATATAGATTTCTTTATTATTTTTTATTACTTTTATGAACATTCGGTCATTGCAAAACTTCAGAATATTAACAATCAAGATGACAAGGCAGCCGAAAGGCCGTTATCTAGTAGATTGTCCCATTGAAGCAGCAACCGAGTGTAAATGAAAAACCAACGAATCTACACCAAATCCATTTCGCTTGGTCAACTATGTATTTGAATGACAGCATTTAAAATGCATTGCTGTTGCTGTGGAGAAGAATGCAAGATTTTGGCGTATAAGATATGCGTGACTGGAACTGGACTAAGCAAGCTGCTGAGAGATTCTAATTGAAACTACTTCTCCTTCAGGTCCAGCTCTCATCGTGTAGTACTTTGTAAGAAGCCCTGCTTCCCCAGAGAAACAGGGATCGATAGACCCAAGGAAATAGCAAGAAATTAGCAGTTCTGTTTGTGTGAATCCTCAAAATCAGAAAGAACAGACGCAGGGATGTAATTGAAGTGATTGCGATTGTTGTCATGGATGACAACAACATGTACAAGGGCAAGATTATGGAAGTTCTAATTATATACAGCTTGGGAGGCCTCACCTTGATTTTCTTGTAAATTGGTGCGGATTGCAACTGAATGGAAAGTGATCATGGCCTTTGGCTGCATATCACTGGGTTTTCCTGCCCATGACTTGAGATTAAACACACCTGCCAATTCCAATTTAGTATATGTACATCATATCAGGAACCATGAACCTCTAGGCTGATAATGCTCAAGTTGGAACCCACATTGCAAATAAGAAGCCAGAACAAGTGGTATGGCCAATCCTATATTTTAAAAATCAAGAGAACATGCAAGCACCAGTTAACCTCTACTTGATAAGATTTCACAAAAAACAGAACCCAAATGGATAGCAAGTGTTGACAAGGGAAAGCTCCAAGAAAGATTTCCATTTTATTACAATTGAAGTATTACCAGCCATTGCGCGGTCCTTGATGTGTTTGAGATCAAAAATGCCACCAGAAGCTGCATCAACAGACTTGTTGATTTTATAGGATCCAATCAGCTCATAGTCCCAGCTCGCATTCTGGTATCCGTCACACAGAAACAGCTCCATATTCCTTACTTCTAGTGTCTGCATTGTTCCTGTATAGAAGAGCACTTTTTCTTCAAGTATTGAATACCCTCTTTGGTGAATAAATGCAACAGACAGTTATCTGCAGGGCACTTTTTTAGTCCAAAATTCAGTCATTTTGTTAATGGTTCTGCACAGTAGGCCTGTGATTCAAGTAGAGTAGATGAACATCTACACCAAATAATATGCTACATTTACCGAATGATTCTTAAAGGAAACTCATAATTTGGAACTCTTGTAGCTAGCCAGTAAAGTAATTTGAACTCACCCTCACATGTATCAAGTTCACAAACAGGGCATCGAACAAGCTGGAGATCTGGAGACATCGGCAATTTTGTCATGTAAAGTTAGTTGGCTTGTCATCCAGAATTTGTTCTATCTTTCCTGACAAAAATGTGTTCAGAACGAACACTGGTAGGGTGAAAGAATCGAATTAAAATTACCTGCTATCCAGATCCCTTTTTTGATGTTACTTAGCAGACAAGCTCCACTGGATTCCAGAGCCTTCTCCACATTGTCTTTGTTAATTATTTTCAATGGCAGGCTGAGCCTCTCGGACAAGAGTGCTACTTGGGAGTCGAAGAAAAATGCGCCAATCCTCATCCAATCTGATTGTCCCATAAAAGAACAGCATACCGTGAATATGGTTTTAATAAGTCTACTGATGCAATTATAATGTACTTTTTTTATATTCAATTGCATCCCTATTAAAAAGAACTCTAATATATTATGTACATTACAAAGTTGACAACAGATACGATGAGCCGGAGTTTATACTCTGAGCTCATGTCCCAATGCTCGAAATTAGGCCCACATAAAACCTAAGTCTAAAACTATGATGGATCTTGAAGTTCACCTAGGTGCTTAAGGCCCAAATAGAGCTCTGGCATATCAAGTGCCCACTGCTCCACTATTATCAAATTAGACCGGAGTGTCTACAAGATAAGACACCACCGCTAGATAAGGAGCTTTTAAACCAAATCCCAAACGAGGTTGATCCACAAGGATTCGATTACTGTACCCATATGCACAAATCCAGAACTAGGATAGCTTTTGCCGAGGGTCATTTTCACTCTGGGTCTTTGTCCCCAAGTTATTTAAAACTGTAGATGTTAGGTAAATTTAACATCCTACCCTTACATGGACACATCCAACCTTAAACCCAAAGTAAGTCATCTTCTTCTTCATAAAATAACTTTATATTTGTATCTTTTAAATTTTGCTTTGCAAATACACACAACGCAGTCTGTTAAGACTATTTTTCTCCATCATTCATGCTAACTTAAGTATTGTACGGTCTCCTAACCTAGAAAACAACTTGTTTTGCAGGTCTCAATCCCTTGCATCTTCCATCTTATTGCATCCTTGAGAATACCATAATCTTTAGAAAGTATTCGGCAGCCTCATCAAAATATAAGCACACTACTCTGAGAGGGTTGAATAGAACAGTTCATACAATGAATTACAATGGCCCATAAGTTGATAAAAAAGCGAAAGAGTGGTATACTTCCTTGTTTGACTAACAAATTAGGAGCTCATACTGAACTAAGCATTAGCTTTTAAATTTAAACCATTACAGGAAAGAAAGTCAAGTGAACTCGAAATCAAAAAGCTCATAATCTTCACCACGCATTTTGAGCTCAAAGAGACTATTTAATCTTTTAAAAAAACAGTCCTACAAGTGATTGGAAATACCCCCCATGAACAGCTAAAAGACCAACCAAAGAAAGAGAGAGAAAATTTACCAATGTGCTTCTCATTATCACGGAACTTGTACGAGTGACTCCCATCTGCAAAACCAGTCCATCACCAATCAAATGTTATCACATAGTTCAATAATTCTAATCAAATAAAAAATGCTCAACAACTAAGGGGTCTGATAATTACCAGCTAGTGAACCATAGAGCTTGATCCACTTGAATGCCACATGGCATGGGGCTGGGACTTGAAGATCACGCAAACAAGCAAACTTCCATACGCTGTCATGCATGATGACGCTGTGGAACCATCGGCAAGTCGCAGCCAGCTTCACCAGAGACTTCCCGTCCAAAAACTTAGCTACCTCTGTCCATAGATCCACTTCATACCTTTCTCAATTGAAGATCAAAACAAAATAAGTGATTGCCATAAATATTTTTTCACGAAAACTTAAATCTGGTCTTTAATTTCGAAACCTAAAAACAAATTCAAACTCGGTCCGGATCTGTTTGGCGGCTGAGAAAGTGTGATCAGCAAATGATTGAAACTGTAATTTTCGTACACAAATCTCAAAATCTGAGAAAATGAAAATATTCAAATTCTTGAGTTACGTGTTAGACTTTTATTTCCTTAACAACTAGAAAGGAAAAACGAAATTCAAACTTCATTTTCATTATCTTCATTTTCATTTTCTCAGCTGCCAAACAGTGGTTAAGATTGCAAATAAACAGCACTTAGCTTAGAAAGACCAAGAAAGCAATGTAAAACAGAAATATAGTTCGATTTAAAGAAGAAAATGCAGTTCAGATTCTACAATTTCTACAACTTTTGATTTTCGTTCTTAAAACAGAATCAGCAAATTCTGCGATCTAGCAAACAAGAAGTAGCTCAAATTTACAGTATCATACACTTGATTTTAAGCATAATTACACTTTAATTATTTCATAAAAATAAAAAATAAAAGGAAGCAAAGTCACTTACTACTTCAAACTCAAATTTCAAAGCTGCTTCAAAAAATCAAACGCAGCTCAAATCGGCTATAAATCAGTATCACAGTAAAATTCGAAAAATAACTTCAAAATAAAAATAAAATCAAGATTTCATTAGCATTGACCTAATTTCTCAGAGTTAATACAGTAGGAAGCAAACAAATCCGTGTTCGAAAATGAAGCTGAAATTTGAACTGAGTGAGAGAGAGAGAGAGAGAGTACCAATTGAAAGAGCAACGAGAGTTTTGGTTTTGTAGACTAGGAGATTTGCAACTGCAAATCGTAGATTCTCTTCTCAATCGCTTTCTCATTTTCATTTTCTCAATATTTCTCGGTGAACTCTCTTCTTCCATTGAAATGGTTTAGTAGAAATGGCTCTTACTGTTTGGTCTATTTATTGTTGACGCGCGAACTTCTCACTACTTGAAATTGAGTAACCAACCATTCTTTCCATTTTAAAAATAAATTTGAACTTTGAAGTGTTTGCTGATGGGCCCTTACTAGTTTGGCCCATTTAAATGTGGGTCTATTTTAAGCCCATGGATTGCAAACACCACCTTTCTTTGTTCTTTCTTTTTTTTACGGTTTCTTCCGTAGAATTAATTTTATATAATTATTTTACAGAATTCACTTACAAAAAAAAATCATTGAATTTTTTATATTATTTTTAAAAATTATATATAAGATTAATGTCCTATTTCTTATTTCGTTGTTACTCGAAAACGTTCGGTCAATGTCATGGGCTGGGGAGCCTCTTTCTTCTTGTAAGAGAAATTTCGGCAACAGAACCTTATGTATATTTGTTTGTATTTCAATCGAGGGCGTGGGCATTAGATTTTTTGGGCACCACCTGGGTTCTTAGAAGCCGATGTAATTTGCTAGACATACAGAATCCGTTAGGCTTCATCCTCCATTTCCAGTAAACTTGCATGCTGACTGCCGTCATGGACAGCACCCATTCCATAAGCATTTCTCATCCAGTATAGCAGCAGTGACACCGCCATTGATTCTATAGAATGGCAATGAGCTATTGGGGTTATCGTTACAACCCTAAATTGCAATCATCAGATTTCTTTAGATTTGGTTCACCACCACACTTCAATTAAAATACGCCTCATTTCCAGCTAATAGCTAGTAGCTTACCCTTCTTTTCATTTTGTTCCATCATTTGGCCTCTTTCAAACGGGAAAAAAAAAATACTGAATGAATTACTAATGGACTCGTACCATGCTTGGTCATTAGACGAGTAGGAATCAGATTCAAATCTAACCCTTGCAGGAGAGCGAAATGAAGTTGAAACTTGAAACCAGATAATGAAGGTAAGGTTCTAATGTTGCAATGCGGGAAATTTAACAGCAACTGTTGAGAGAAATAAAAAAAAAAAGGCCACAAGCCAAACTGCCTGTGAATTTACATTTTATAGCTACAAAAGATTGGATGGTTGTCAGAGTAAATAAATGAATCAAATTACAGGTTAGAATATGAGTCTGATGCATCCATGCAGTACATCGGAAAGTGAAAATGGCTAGCCTTAATTCATGAACTTCCGACAATTGGGAGCTTTACAGAGGCAAGGAACTTTCAGCTCATCATGCTCATCTGGATCAAACAAGTAATCATACCTGTCCATGCACAAATTAAACACATGTTAATTACCCGAATTAAATATCCCAGGACCAGTGACGAGAGAGAGAAAGAGAGAGATTCTTTAAAGCATACGTTAGCTCGTCACCGGCAGAGACATTTGTCTTGGCAATGAGAACGATCCGATTCTCCACATCACCCACACTCATAATCCTTGCATAACAATTGGGCATACACTGCAATAGGAGTAGTTGAGCACTTCATATTAAGGTAAAAGAAGAGATGTAGTATGAAGAGCTAAAACAAATACCTCTACTTTTTACAAATAATTGTATAACACACAAGGTTAAAAATAGAAATTGTTTTTAACCATGAACAGAAAGCACAGTCAGGACACTAAATTGCACAACTTGACCAAGGTAAACCTAGTTGAACTTCTGAATTCAGGTTCTACGATCAATATCATATATACTAGGTTTTAAAGAACAAGTAAACCAAAGACCAATTTTTAACTTGGCAAGTGTCACAATGGTCATCAAATCTGACAGCTAAGATCCATTTTCCTTTTCCAAGTCAAAGGGTATAGTAGACGACACCATGGGAGTTAAAAATAAGTGTGCTTCCAACTTCCCAGGTACTTGGCAGACTACCTGGATTGTGCAAGCATGTCACTATGAACTGTTCTATAAACATGGGCTTACATATGTCTTGATAAACAGAAACATGAAAGTCACCAATACACAAGCTAAAAAAAAGTAGGTATTTTTAGATCCAGTTTCAGGTGAAATATAGGTTCTGCACTTACCGAATGATTGATTAATCGTGCTATATTCCCCTTATTTGTTGCATCAATTACAACTTCCTCACTGATTTTGAACAGCTGCAAGAAATAGTTGGTTGAACCATAAGAAAAACCAACAATAGAGTTCTTTCCCTTTTACAATATGTTCAGCTGTGTACTAGGCCAAAGAGAAAGAAAAGGAAAATGATGGAAAAGGAAACTGTGGCATCTTCTGCCAGTGCTAAACACACCAAAACTATGTTAAATATTATTATTCCATAATTTGTTCGAAATAGTTCAGAGAAGTTCAATTTGCCCATAGCTCTCCTTTGATACCAGATATGCAACTCTTGGCTTTCATTTCCCTTGTGATGGACCTGGAAGAGATGGGACATGTTGATTCAGACTACATCCCCATCATCAACCACTTGGTCATCTGCCTATCAACAGCTCGGCAGGGTCTAAGATTAAAGTTTTTCAGGATACAAGAAGAAATTCATGGCAAATTGGCAATTACACTTTCTAAGTAAAATAACAAAAACTCTGCCAAGAAATATGAGCAGTCATGTGCATACAGACCAAATAAAATCAAGAAACTCACATAGCAATCCTTGCCTTCTAAACGGTACCGTGCCTCTCTCAGATCAGCAACACTCCGCCTTACCTTCTCTCCACAATACTCAATGACCTGGAGAAAGGTGTTTTGTTAAACAAGAAAAGAAGCAAACCTAATATTGAGAAAGCATTACTTCCAGGGAAGTTAAACACAAGAGAGATACTTTAAAGTCCAGCCATACAAAACAATTGATGCTTTAAAAACACAACAAACAGACCAAACATATAAATTAAGTACCATTTCTCCTTCTTGAATATTTCTGCGGGCGAAGAGGCCCCATCCATGTATACCAGATTTACCAAAACACACCCGATGATTTTCAGTTTTCTGAAAGCATAAATAGATGTTAATTGAATTTGACAATCATATCCAGTACAAAAAAACTATATCATGTGAAGGATGGTGGGACCTGTAAATGGTAAAGGCGTTCTTTAAATGAAGAGAAAACTGTAGAATCTTCAGTTTCCTGCTAGAAGACAAAGCAAATACTGAAAAGTTAGCCAACCAAAACAACAAAAAGGATGGATCATGAAGTTCCAAAATCTTTTTTTTTCCTCTTGGTTTTCTGTCAAACTATTTAAAAGAAATAAAACCTTCCAACCAAGACAAGATCATTACTTTATAGGTGCTCAAGTTAATAATTGAACATAAAGGATGATGTCTTGGTCCCATCAATCGATGGAATATTGGATCTCCTTCAGACCACTGCCAAACAGGAGAAAATATCTGTGAGATAAAAAGGACAGATAAACTTGGCCTGAATGAAAAACAAACTATCTTGATGAAAAATCCAGAGGAGAGGTGGAAAGGAAAGCAAAACAAAAGCAGCAAAGGTTCCTAGATAAATCACCTTATGGTTTGTTCTTTTAAAAGCACGGCACTTTGCAGCAGAGAGAGGTTCAAATTCATTACTCCCTGTGGTTGAGGGTTCTGGAAGTTCCACTCTCTTAGATGAAACCAACCTTGAACCCCTCAAGCACCCATTCTGATTCTGAAGCAAACTTCTGCCAGAGAAAACTCCTGAAGGTGTACGCACGACTACAGCATAATCTGGGTTTGGCTTCCTGCAACAGAACCAAAGTAAGATGACACAACATCCAAATTAAACAAAGATGGACAAGATTCTCTATTCCAATTAGGAGAAAAAAGAATATGATAAAATGAAGATGCAAATGATAGATGGGGGCAAAAGCTCTAACCTGTGAACAGCACAATATATTAACTTTTCTGTGACTTGCACACCATTCCTCTCTGTGCAGTTCAACTGAAAGTCCAAGGCGCAAGATCAAAGAAAGTAATTGGTACAGTCTATTCTCATAAATTTCAATTTAAAAACTACATAAGGAATATTTACTAAATAATATAGAAACATATAAGCACCAGGAAAGATATAGCACAGTACAAAATATGAAATCCAGACACTAAAACAGAAAATAAAAGGAACTAGTTTTATTCACGAGTATTAAAAACAGTTTCAGAAAAACCTACTTCCAAGAAATATCCTGCTCTTGAGGCACACGTTGCATGAAAATAGGTGGCGCACTTGCAACACTGGGCACATGGACCATGGGTCTGCTTACAGACAACACACCTCTGGCATGCAAATAAAATAGATTTAGACCATAAGCACTCTTATTTGTATAACAACATAGCAAGTAAATGAGAATCAATCTGGAGAAAAACAACTTGAAAAACAATTTAATCACCATATCATACAAAAGCCTTGGTCTTCAATGACTAAAGAAATAACACCCCCTTTACCAAAATTAGAATCCTCTTAAATTCTAGACAAGTGAAAATATATGCTATAGAATTAAGGGAGACAATTCCCGTTCCTAAGCATGTGAGAAAAGTTTGTTTTAAAAAGCCAGAGCAGGAAACTTCTAACTGATTGTTCAGATCATAACATACCTTCATAAACGACATCGATGGAATTCTAAGAATTCCAGTGGCAGGTTCCATTTTTTCATGGTTCAAGAAACCAACTTCAGGTCGAAACCAAGCACATATGATGTGAACCCACAGTGTTTCAATATCACTTGGCTTGAGAGCACCACCTACAGAAGTACGTTTCAAATATAAGAACAAACCAGCATTGAATTACAGTGAGCTTTACAGCATGAAAGCAGAAAAAGGTCACTAAATAATATTGTTTTAGATGAATGGCTTTGGTAGTTTGGTGCAGCAGTGCAAAAAACTTGATTCAAATAATCAATAATCAGATTCATTTTTTGTTCTGTACTGGAATCAACCTGCCAAATTCCAGGGTACAAAATTCAGACAGTAAATTATTTTTCGGCGGCAGAATAGTATTTATTTCCTTTCTTTGTCAAGAAAAGGAAAGAAGCTAACCAAATCAGAACTTCAGTCATTCAATGACTTTCGCAAACCACAGGCAAATTACTAAGATCTATCAAAACATAATGCAAGAGAACATGCCTTTTACAGGGCAAAGGCAGCACTCCTTCTCAACATCAGGAGTTTCACAAGCTCTGCACACCCATGAAGCAAAATCCTGAACATTCCTTACCCCATAGCATTCTTGGTGGACAGCTATTTGACACCTGAAAATAAAATTTAAAAAAGGAAAAATAGGTCTCGGGCAATGGTAATTGAGTACACAATTCATTTTTTAACTTAAAGCAACACTTAATTTCATTGACCGCCCAAATAATACTGAACAGACACAAAGAAATCGATGAGTGAGGGCATTACCTGTTACAGATCATAATTTTGTTATCATCCCAATCTTCAACCCATCTACAAACAGCACATCTTTCTGATATCCATTTTGCATATATAGGTTCATACTTCTCTGTTCAAAGGAAATAAAAAATTCATGTTGTTCACAATTAACCCAGAAAAGCACCCACTTCTTCCCACTAAACCAAAAGAAAAGGTAGTAAGTTATATGTACCTTCCAACAAAGCAAGTAGCATCTGCTTATCTAACTTTAGAGGATCTATACTTGCATTATATTCAGCAATCTGCACAATAGATATTGTTCATGGAAAATTTAATAATAAGGACGTGTAAGATTCATTCACCCCAACAAAGAGGATAAAAAGGAAAGAAAATCCTACAACAATCGAGATTATATTTGCAGTACAAGCTTGGAACTGGTTTTTCCTAGTCAGTTCAAGAAACTGGTTTGTTGTAGAATCACAAAACTGGGCCCGGAAAGGATCCTAAGGTAGTTACCAATATGATACTAACTATGGGGCTAAATTACTTTACTGTCATCGTATATCATTTATAAGATAACTAGCATTTCAGATGTTGCACCGTAATCATCAAAAATCACAAAAGGTTCTCAAGGTTAGTCTTTGACAAGGTATTTAATAAACAAATTAATTTCTACCACCATTAGTCAAAATTTTAGGCTATGTAATGAAGGATATACTCAATTCTCTATTATTCCTCTTCTTCTTTTTTTCTTTGTTCTTTATATGCTCCTCTTTTTGAGCAATTTCTTTAAATGCTTTCAAGAAAAAGCACAGCATTAGATAAAGTAAACAATGTATTGGCACCAGAATTAGAGAAATGTGAGCAGAATTGAGCACGCTAACATATATGTAAATGGCATAGCCTGTACTATGTTGTTAAAAAATAGCAACTTTAGAAATTAGGATGCCAATTAAGAAAAATGACAAGTTCCAGTACAAACCCATTGTGCCAGTGGTAACATTGTGTCTTTGATTTTCACACTGTGCTTCCACTTTTTAGCTCTACACCCAGTGTGCTTTTCCCATTCACTTGGTGCTTGTTTCCGTGACCCACATGAACCACAGTTGCACTCAATTCTAGAAATAGAGGGAAAGGAAAAAAGTTGATGAGATTGTTATATTAGATAAGGATTAAAAAAACAAAATCCACCAAATATATGTTTACCACAAAATTAACCAGCATTGCCTTATTAACACAACTAAATCAGATTAATTTAACAATACCAATATTTGAACTTCAAACTAACTGTTACAGTCACAATTTGCAACATCCCTTTAACATATATATAGCAACCCAAAAATGAAAGAGAGAGAAGAGAGGCTACAATCCATAATTTTTGCAAAGTTTACAGGGCTTACAAATGAAGTTTTGGAATGTATGTTCCTTCCATCCCATTGCAGATAACTGTTACCTTGTCTAGTGGTACAGCCTGTCCACTGTTTCCTATTGACCTGATTCAAATGACATCATTGGGATTAAAATTTCCCAGGGAAAAATTCATGATAAATTCGTGGTGTCAAATTTAAAAATCACATATGAATTAGGAAAAACAAAGTGAGCAGCATACTTGACTGGAGGCTTTCTTCTCTCTAAATCTGGTTGTGCAAATTTAAACTTTACTTTGCAGTCAGGGCAGTAATAATCAATATCCTCCAAATCCTTCAAACCATAACAAATCAATTAGCCTCCACCTTTGAATGAACACAAACTAACATAAGAGATAACAGAATGTATTAGACTATAATATGGTAGACACACCTTGAAAAGTTTGCTGGAAATGTTGTCACACTCAGCATGCACCCAAACATTACAGCCATCACAGCATACCTAATACATGAAATTTTAATTCCAACATATACCAAAAATTTATTTGATTGTTTTACAAAAAGAACAGTATAAACCTAATTCAAATACTATTAATAATCTTACCCAGTTCCCGCCATCTGAATGATGCCAGGTCTTCTTGCATATGCCACAATATTGCTTTGATTTTCTTAACTGTAAAAAACAGGCATGCAATTAGCACTTTAAAAAGGATATAATTATACAAACAAAAAATAATCAAAAGGAGGTATTTCTCATGAACCTTGGCACAATGTTTGCATAAAATTTCACTTTGAAATGTTGATCTTTTCCTTTTCTTCAAAGTTTTGCATGGCAAGATTAGATTGCAGCCATCACAGCATCTCATGTCCTTGTAACATGCATCCTGAACAATTGATTCACAAGATGAAATTAGAAGTCAAAATCCAAAGGCAGTAAGAGAGTTTCCAGGACAAAAAAATATCTAGAGAGCAAATTCAAAGTTCCATTATATATACCAGAAATAGCATTTTAGCATAGAATGTACACAAAAAAAAAAAAAACAATATAATTTTTGTCAGTCATGCAGATTGATTCAGACAAGTTTGCAGCACCTGGCATGACAGGATTAACTCATATGATAATTAAAATGTGCAAACAAAATCCACTAATCAGAGGAGCATTTTATTTCTAAAACATTTAAACACCTAAGTCGTTCAATAAAATTCCCAGAACTACATTTCTAATCACACCAGAAAAGAGTGTACATGACCCACCACTTTGCATAGCACCAGTAGATGTGTGAGGACAGATTGTCAATAGACAGCTCAAAGGAAAAATTGAATGTGTTTTCTTATGCTAACAGAAACCCACTGCCAACAAATAGAACCAAGAAACTTCAGACTTTCATTGCATTAAAACAGAACCATTATTATTTGGTTTTGGGAAGAGAGGAAAAGAATTCCTTAACACTGGAGGTTGTATATCTTACAGCATATGCAAGGTAGAAGAAGAAATGAACACAAAATAAACTATCAAGACATGTGCAAAGTCTATGGTCTCAGCATTTTAGAAGAGAATAATTAGATGATGAAATTAGTAGAAGACAGAGCTCGTATTTCTGCACCATAATATGACAGAGTTCACTTATTTGCAATTCCAGTTTAATGGTTTTCACAGCTGTTAAAACATTGGTCCCAGTCCTTTCCATCTTCATCAGTATTTTCTCAGTCTTGATTTTTAGCTACAATTGATGCAATATTTATGCAATAAAAAAGCTGCAGCTTCAACAATATTTTTCATCCAAATATTTATTCATTCTGGATGCTTCCAGTTAAGATTATAGTAAGACGTATGTGGTTATTATAGCAAGGAAAATTCATGACAGAAACTTCTCTAAACAATGAGTCTGATCTCCCAATGTTCATAAGCGTTCAGAAATAATAAATTCCATCACGAACAGACAATGAAACAAGAAGCTAGAACAAACAACAAACTAACCAAACAAATGACCTTCTATATCAGAAAGCTCAACCATGGCAGACCAAGTAGGGGATATAAGATTATATTTGTCTCATGCTACATAATTTCCCAGAGCTGCATGAAATCCTTCAAGACCATCGACAAGAATTAGGAAGAAAGGACAGAGAAGAGAAAAAGGAAACTTGCCTGTTGTTGAGTGTAGAAGTCCAGATCCTGACTTGAACAGCTAGCTTCCTGGAGTCGGGTGGGATAAGCTTCAGGATATGGTATTTCCGCACTGATGCTGCCCATGCCTGCACTTTCTGCTAAAATTGCCTCTTCTAGTGCCGCCTGAAAATCACTCAGCTTGCACTTGAACATTTGAGTCTGCACCTGAAATCTGAAGAAACAGAGAATTAACAAAAAGTGCCCTGAGAGCTTATAATAACACCAATTGAGTATGATCATCTACATACCTGTCCATGAATTCTGCAAAAGGGAATATCATCCCCTGTTTCACCCATGCATAGTCCTGCTCATTACCATTAAGCATTAACTTAAAATGCACCAAACGAACTAAGCAATAGAAACTCCTGTGAGAGAAACGTGAAAAAAGGCAAGAGAAATATACCCTTTGCGTTCCATTTTTAGAGTATCCATAAAACATAACACAAAGAGCACCAGGAACACAACAACTGAGTACCGCATCAGGAGCTTTCAGGATGGGATCAATCACAACTGCTGGCCACCATGGGTATCTCTTCCCGCATTTAGCCCAAACTATATCACCCAAAGCAAAATCCTCTGGTCTGTAAACATCCTTCTTCTTTTTAGCTCTTTCTCTTCTCAATTTATCCAAACCTGTATACCCATATCTTGGCACAACTCCATCTTCTATCAATGGATTACCCGAACTCAAAAACTTTTTATTGCTACCTTTTCTATAGTGAAAATTGTTACACCCGAACTGACCCACTTGTCCATGCCCTTCAATGCCATAAAATGGATAGGAATGAGAGCTTCCGAAACCAAATTTACTATTATATCTATATTTCTCACTATAAAAATCCTCGCTGTCTACAAATTCATCATCCCCTATTTCCAAATCAGTGTCATCAATTCTACATTCTTCGTTTTTCCACATATCCACAACCGAATCGTTAAACCTCGAAGGAAGTATTTGCACTCGCCCTCGATAAGATCTTGATATCGGCTTTCGAGAGCTCGCCAAGCTCTGGTTCTTCAATCTCTTCTTCGAGTAAGACTGAGCCTCATTAGCCCAGTACGATCCTACGCTGCAAAAAGAACCTGGACCACTGCTAAAATCATCAAATTCACTATACATACCCATTGGATTTGAATTGTATCCATTCAACTTTCGCTTCTTAGGAATCAATTCATATTCAAAATTCTCCTCCTCGTCGAGTTCGTTAAGTGTGACGTCTCCTATGTTGCGCCGCCGCATTTCGCCTTTCATGAATTGTTTTATTATCATCGTCTGAAAACTCGATTCGAAACCCTAATTTCACGTCAGACACGAAAAAAAAAATTGAATCTAATGCATATGAATTGAACTGTATACACTTCAATTTTGAATGAGTGAATAATCGTTCAATTCGATTTTACTGGTTTGAGTGAAACTGTAAACCCTAAAATTTGAATTGAAGTAATGAAGAGGCAGATACCGAGAAAGCAGACGTTCGTTATCGCTTTTTTTGTTGTTGGAAAGGGCACAAGAAGAAGAAAAGGCGAGGAGAGTATTCGAAACAAAATTTTGAAATTCGAGTATTCGAATTTTATATATGAGACAGAGAATATTGAATTTCTCAGGGAAAACGGAATTGAATTAGAAGCCAGTGGAGATTGCAGAGAGAAACCGGAGCTGCGTGGAGGACACGAGAGATACGCTGGGGTAATTGTTCAGGAGGATAGAAGGAATTAGAGGTACATGATTATAAGGATTATTAAAATTAAAGTTTTTTTTTTTTATATAGTAGTAGGAGTGATGTTTATTTTTTTTTTAATTTTGAAAGAGAAGTGGCGGTGGGACCAGCTGGTTGGTAACGTGATTTGGCTCCAAAGATTGGGGTGCGAATTGGAAAGGAGGGAGACTTTGCAATTTTTTCGTGGCGAGCGCGAAATTGAAAATTTGAGAGGGTGGAAACGAGATATGCTGTTGCTGTTGCGTTCTTTCGTAGGAATGGTTTATTTTTTTTATGAATTACATGGCTTTACTTCCTGGAGATTGCAAATGAAATTTAGATAGTGTTTTGTGGTTTGGTAAAAGTGCAAAAAGAATTATTTTAATATACAGGACTAAAATGATATTATCTTATATTTTGGGTTTTGGACCGAGCTTCGTGGGGTCGATTGAATGGAGAATAAACTTGGTTTTCTAAAGAAATATACAAGGTCAATTATTCCTTTTATTTTTAAAAAAAAAATTATTTGGTTTGGGTTTTAGATTAACCGGGTTATGCGTTAACCTGATAAATTAGATCGGATTTTGTAATTATAATAATCTCAACCTTTTAAACTCGAAAAAAATATTGTTTCATTTTATATATATATATATATTTTAAATTCTTTTTTTTAATTATGCATAAGAAAGGTATCTTCTTTATCCAACTTTTTAAAAAATAAGCTTGGATTTTATTTTAGTCTCACTAGTTACCCCTTTTTTTATTTTTTGAAAAAATATTGTTTTTTTTTATTATTGTTTTGTGTGTATATTAAAAAAAAACCTATAAATTATTTTTAAAACAAAAGGATATCAGATGCAGTCAAGTGCACAAAATAAATAGTGGATTTGACACTGAATTTGTTAGCATTATTTAATTTTGATGGATGTATATCAGCTAGTCAGGTATTCAATTTGTTTTATAGATATTACCAGTTCGAGTCTCACAAATCTCAGGGCTACTAGAGATTTCTATGATCGTTAATTTCATGACACATGAGGTTAGTCGAGATATGCATAAATTGACCCGAACATCCACGTTAATCTAAAAAAAATAAAGTAATCATTTTTAAAGCAGGCTAGGCAATAACATTCTTTATATTTTTTTTCTACTTTTTTAATTGATACCTTTATTGTATTTATTTTTAAATGATCTCTTAATTTATATTTAAATTAATATTCATTTTTTTATTTTTAAATTGTTTATTTAGTATTTTTTAAAATAAATATTGTTTTTTATTTTATATATTGTACGTGTTTTATATTTCGAATATATTACTCTAATTTATCTATAAATTTTTTATGTTCTATATAAATAAAACTTATTTTTTAAAAATAAAAATTATTTATTATTGGTTAGAAAAATTATCCTTTAAATTTTTTTAAAAAAAGTGTGCGTTAAAGGGAAGAGTTGATATTGAATATTATGTTTATCTATCTTTTACTTCTATAAGATTAGTTATCCTTTTATTTTAGAATTTGAATGGCAATAGCATGTTTTTTTCTCTCATTTCACATATCTTAAATTTTATTTTATTTAGTGTAGATAATGTCTTTATATTTTTTGGTTTAGAGAATTATAATACGGTGAAACTCACTTGTAACATTATTCTATTTTTTACCATGTTAAAAATTAATTTCATTCTATGCACATCATTGAGTTAACAATTTTTTTTAAGCTTGCTTTATTTTATTATATATAAATATTTACTTTTCAATCTACAGTTTTTTTTTTCAATGTCAAAAAAATATATTAACAATATCTACATATTTATTCTTTTATATTTGACGAAAAACATTACTTGACCCAAAGCGAAACAAGTTGAATAAACACGTTAATATTTTATTTTTTTTATATTTATTGTTACAAATAATTCTCGATTATTTAATTAAA
>Ga0307515_10006833_pt1 | contig 22700 bp, 8 predicted proteins | sample 17_EM_MG_FD_194513 | JGI IMG/M metagenome (GOLD analysis project Ga0307515, IMG submission 194513) | Populus trichocarpa ectomycorrhiza microbial communities from riparian zone in the Pacific Northwest, United States - 17_EM | ecosystem: Host-associated > Plants > Roots > Unclassified | place... | reverse complement strand
ATAATTGACTTTAACTTAGACGTTTAGGAATAAGAGACCTTAGAGATATTCCTAACCGCTTTTGGACCTTTTACGGATAGCCAAGCCTTTAATATTACGACTGTATTAGCCGACCGTTCCTTTATACACTTAGTTACGCCCAAAAATCATTCCGTAAGCACCCCTGTTATGGACGTTATAGATTATAAGCAGGACCTATTTGCATATATCACCACGGAACGCTATACCCTAAAGAATTCTACGGCGTTATGATTGATATAGGTGCCTCTAAGAAGTCTACTGTAGGTTATGGACAATACCTTATATATAGGACCACCGTAAATAATAATACGGACATTAATACTACGTAAAATGGGGCCGTAAACGTCCAATTCGGTATCGGCTTAACTATATTAATTAGATCAGTTGCAGTTAAGACCCTAATTAGCCTAGTTAACTTCTACGTAGTAAAAGCGGACACCCCTTTTCTACTCTATCTTGCGGATATGGATAGGCTATAGGTCTACTACAATAATGTTACAGACACCGTAATTGGCCCCGCAACTGCCCTAGGAAGCAAGCATATTACCCTACTAATTGTATGACGATTTGGACACCCGTTCCTTATATAGGGAGAAACTTTACGGACCTACATTTAGGAATCTTTTAACTACAACCCGTGCTATCTTACTAGTACTAAGATCTACTACCTGCACCGCCGCTTCGGCCACCTGTTAGCTGAAAAGCTATATAGAGTCCTTAAACGCTTTAGACACGACGACGTTAATAGGAAGGCAATTAACCACCTAACTAAATACTGCTCTTTTTGCCAGAAATACGGATGTTCCCTAGGCCGATTTAAGTTCACCCTTTATAAGGACCTTAACTTTAACCACTTAGTATATGTGGACATTATGTATATTAACGGCAGCCTAGTATTATATATAATTGACAAGGCAACCCGCTATTAAGCCGCCCGTTAATTGCAAAATATATCTGTAAAATATACTTGGGATATCTTACGGACCTGCTAGATTAATATATACGTTAGACCCCCTAAGTATATTACCCACAATGCTGGTAGGAACTTTATTAGTAAGGAATTCCAGCAGTATACTACGGCTATAGCTATATTAACAAAAGCTATCCTAGTTAAGGCATATTGGTCTGTTAGGCTTGTTAAGCGAGCTTACTTAGCCTTACGGAGAGCTTACTAGATTATTATGGACGAATGTAAGGACATCTAAAAGGAACTAGCTCTATAGATGGCCGTAAAAGCTGTTAATAACACCGCTGGCCCTAATGGACTAGTACCCACCCTCTTAGTTTACGGAGCTTACCTAAGGATAAGTAACCTAGGCCCTCCTACCCCGTCTATTATGGAACGAGCAGCTATAATACGGAAGGCGATGGCTGAGATAGTTAAGCTACGGGCTAAACAAACTGTTAATAACGCCCTATACTACCGCAACGGACCTAATACAACCTTAGTATATAACCTCCCGCTTAACTCTAAAGTCCTTATATAGCGTAAAAGCGGTAGCTAGAATGGACCCTATTGTCTACTAGCTGTAGAAAACGAGACGTGCTGCGTATAACTTCCTAGCGGGCCAACTAGCTTTAGAAGCACGTCCGTAAAACCCTACTTTCGGTCTAAAAATACCTATAATGTTGAGCTAGACGAACCAGAAGCACCCGCCGAATTAGGTAAACTAGAAATACCCTTATCTACCTTAGAAGTCCACCAGAAACCTATTAAACCTACTAAACCTACCGTAAAGCGTAGTTAAGGACGCCCCTAAAAGCACCCTATAACTAAGAACCCCGTAATAAAGAATTACCTAACCTCCGCAGGAATATCCGCAAGGCAATCTCCGCCTGCGGATATATTAGTTCTAGTATAGGAAACCCCTTTTATAGACTTATAATGTAAAGAGATTAACGGACTACTTAAAAAGGGCGTCTTTGCGATTATAATGGAGAAAGACGTTCCGCAAGGCGTCCGTATATTTAACTTACGCTTTATTGACGAAATTAAGCACACTGGTACTAATAAAGCCTTTAAGAAATTAAGGCTTATTGTATAAGCTTATAATGACTAGGGAAAGGGTTTAGTCCTTATATAATCGCCTATAATTTAATAAGTTAGTTAACAGATTATACTTGCACTTGTACCTGGATTATAGCAAATTAAACCCGTAGCCCTTTACTTATGGGATATCTTATAAGCCTACGTGTAGTCTAATACCTACCTAAGTATGGATATCTTTATACGACTACCCTGCGAGCTTAACCTATAACTAGGAATAATTTTATGGGTCGTAAAACCTCTTTACGGAGTACTAGAAGCTGGAAACCATTGGTTTAAGACGTACTATTAGTATTATGTTAGTAAACTTAAAATGGAACAGTTGACCTATAACCCCTACCTTTTATACACCCCATTAAACGGCCTTAGTATTGTTGGACTCTAAACCAATAATACCCTCTTCTTAGCAGACTAAACCTTTATGGATGCTGAAGAAACTAAATTATAAAAGGCAAAGTTCTTGGTAAAGCTATGAGAGCAGTTAACTAAGCAGACTCTAATTAAGTTTAATAGAGGCTTAATTATATAAAAGGGCAACCTAATTAAGCTGATTTAGGAACGCCAAGCTTAAAACCTAAAGCCCGTTATAGCAAAACCTATGGACCTCACTAGTTCCCGCGGAGAGACCCGTAAGACCGTAAATACGAAGGACTAATACGCTGTATAGCGTGTAAGAGGCGCCTATATTACCACAGTCTGTTAACCTAAATCTGCCTATAATCTGTCCTTTGCGGCCCAGGCAGTAGACCTATAAGAAGAAAATGTTAAGTAGCTTAATAAGCGTATTTAGTGGCAAATTAACAATATAGTAAAGGGACTTACTTTTGTACCACTAGACCTAAATTCCCTTAACCTACTAGTATTTACGGACACATCTTTTACTAATAATAAAGACCTATTATTATAAATCGGCTTTATAATTGTACTTACGGACCGTAATTAGGACGCAAATATACTGTACTGGTCTTTAATTAAGTGTAAATAAGTAACCCGTAGTGTACTAGCTTTTAAACTATATATACTAGCTTATAGATTTAATATAGCAGCCGTAATTAAATTAACGGTCTAGAAGATTCTATAACTGGAGTAGTTACCCCTAGTTTTATGCACTGATTTAAAGTCCCTTTATAACTGCCTAGTTAAACTAGGTACAATATAAGAAAAGAGGCTTATGGTCGACCTAATGTGCTTATATTAGGCCTATAAATAACGTAAGATTATAGAGGTTAAATGGATTAGCAGCGGAGATAACCTAGTAGACGCCATAACTAAGGCAAAGCCGTGTTAAGCTCTTAAAACCCTAATTAATATAAATAAGCTCAACCTAAAGGTTATAGAATGGGTAGAGCGAGACTAATGGAGCATTTACGGTTTAGCTACGGCCCGTCAGAAGGCCGTATGGTGCATTTACGGCCCGTTAAAAGGCCGTATAGTTCATTTTACGGACCGTAAGCAGGACTTACGGCTAGCTTAGAGCACCATTTAGAAGGCAACCTAGAAGGCACCTTAGGAGGGATTTCCTATATATTTTCTTATGTGTTTTATAGTTCTATTAAGACAATTACGGAGGCTATATATAAGTGGTTTTATTTTCCAAGTACCGCCAGTGTATAATTACAGCACCTGTCGTACTAACCGCGTGCTTACGCGTTCGGTACGTCGAGTACGCGTTTACGCGTTTGGTATACCAACCACCCGCTTACGCGTCTGGTGCACTTCTGAAGCACTGACTAATTAGGGGGGAGGCGTATTAGTATATAGACTACGTAGTCTGCTTTATATAATCGACAGTCACCACCATCTAAACGAGTATACAATACTATACGTATTTCATGCCCCTAAATACGACTCACTCATGCTATTAAATTAATACGAACAGTTACTAAAGTTAAGAGATCCTATTACTAAATAAGAGTATAATATAATCTTAGTAATAGTGGATAAGTTAACTAAATAGGGCTATTTTATAGCATGTATAGAAGAGATCTCAGCGGAGAATATTGCTAAAATCTATATTAAAGAAGTGTTTATAAGATATAGAGCACTAAGTAAAATTATATCGGATAGAGATCTAAGATTTAGAGTAGTATTTTAGGAGGTATTCTTAGCGGAATAAGAAGTTAGAGTAGTAACTTTTACCGTATATTATTTATAGACGGACAGTTAAATGGAAAAATTAAATTAGACGCTAGAATAGCATCTAAGATATTATATTAATTACGTATAGGATAATTGGGTATTATTATTACTAGTTATATAGTTTACATATAACGAAATACTATAAAAAGGAATAGGTATATTACTATTTAAGGCAAATTATAGATATAAGCTAAGAATATAGTTATTACTATAATAAGCGAAGAAAATAAGTAGTATAGCTAAGGAAAGAATAAAAATACTAATAAATCTTTATAGAGACCTTATAGAATTAGTAAAAAAGGTATAAGAAAGAATAAAACGGTACTATAACGCTAAGAGATCTAAGGGACTAGATCTTAAGGAGGGGAATAAAGTATAGTTACTATATAAAAATTTTAAGAGTTAACAACTAAGTAAGAAACTAGACCACGTTAGACTAGGACCTTTTAAAATTATATAAAGGATTTTATTAGTTATATTTAAGTTAAACCTACTAGCTAAAATAAAGATCTACCCTATATAGTATATTGCAATGCTAGAACTAATATATGGAAATATTAAGCTACTAGTTTACGAAGCAGATATATATAGAGGATAAAAAGAAGATAAATAGTAAGTTTTAAAGATTATTAGTTATAAGAATATTAATAATAAAATATAGTATAAGGTTAAGTGGATAGACTATAATAAGACTACTTAGGAACTACTATAGAACCTAAAGAATACTATAAGAAAGGTATAGAAGTATTAAAAGAAAATAGGTTAGATAATATTAAAAAGGAGCTAAAGGTAAAAGGATTAGTTAAAGGTAATAGGTAAGCCGGATTATCTAAGGGATCTACTACTAGTATATTAGTTATTTCCGCCTCTACTTAACTAGAATCCCTTTTGGCCTTCTTAGCCTTAAGTTTAGATAGACCTTACTCTATTAAGTAAAGCTTGTTTAAATATACCTTTTTACAGACCTTTGTTAGACGGCTTAGGTAAGTATAAGCATCTAATTAAGCTTTTAGAGCCTAAGATACCTTATTAAAACGACGTTAAACCTTAGTAAGGGCCTTAGCTAGCTTACTCTTTAGCTTTTTAGCCGCTACTAATATATATAACCCTAAAGTAGATTAGATAAGGAACTAGACGGTTATAAAGAATAATAAAACGTGTATACTTAGCGTTAGAGATAGATTAAATATTATAGGACAATTGTATATTCGCTCGCGTATATTTAGTATAGAAAGAAGGTTAGTAACTAAATAGAGCTGCGATTATAATATATATTAACTTCTTCTCCGCATAATAAGAATAAGATAGTATAACTTTACTAAGCAATAGAATAAATGTTACTAGCTAGTTATAATAATTAAACGCAGAGAATCTAATAGGAGGTATTAGGAATAATAAAGGTTATTAAATTAAAGATGGGAATGCTATACCTCTAATAGACGACTTAGAGATAGGAGATATCTTTAAGGACAAAAATAAAGAGGAGGGGGATAGTATTACGGACCTTATATTGGCAGTAGCACGACTACTAAGGGAAGATATAAATGGGTTGGTTAAAATAGTATAAAAGGCGTTAAAACTAATTAAGCTATAGGATAAACGGTAGCTAAGTTATATAACTAGTTATATTATAAGTTTAGAATATAGGAACGCGGGAATATAGGAATACAATATACTAATATACTAATATACTAACGTACCAAACCCTTTATTATGGGGAGGAGTTATATATTTAAGGACGTAAGGTCTTTATAGATAGTTTCTCTTCTTTATAGTAAATCTTAGAATATAATTGGAGTTAATCTATTAGGCAACCACTCCGCTAGTTATTATTACGTTATTAACTTCTTGTTTACCTATATACCTAGCCTATTAATAAGTCTACCGTAGTATTTCCTACAAGGCTTCGTTATAAATGGCTAGTATTCTAGCTATATAGTGCGCTAGATTAGCTACCCTAGTACTAATTAGCCTAACTTAGGTACCAAGATTTATTAAGCGCTACGACGACCTATAATCTAAATACAATCGCAAGTATAACTATTAGCGTGCTAAATACGAGGATCCTATACTTATTTAAGGCTAGTTTAAACGTGTTTAAGGTACGAAAATGCAATATAGGATTCTTTATAAGGATACCTAGAATTTTAATAAAACCAGCTGCTAGATAGGTGTTATTGTAACTATAAAGGTTATTACTAAAACTAATAGAGCTAATAGGCCTAGGATAGTATAGCTAGGCAATTAAGAATAGGTTATAATAATTAAAACTATTAATATATGGGGAGACGTAATTCCACCGCTAGTTATCTTTAAGGTAGTAATATACTAAGCTGCCTAGTATAAGGATGAGATTATACCATATAACTAGTTAATTAGTGTTAGTAATAATAGCTAGACAATTAATAAAATTGGCCTAACCTAGCTAATAGAGGTATTCTATAAGTATATAAAGGATTGTATTGTTAGCCGCTATTAACTACTAGTCCTTAATAGCTACGGTAGCTATATATTACAGAACGGGGGTAGTAGCTATAGAGCGTATGTATTTGAGGAGTCTATAAGACATTACACGATTAATCGTAAGGGTTAAGGGCGTAAGGAGGTAATATACCTACGCGTAGCTGATATAAGCTATACGTAAGGTATATGTAAGAGCACGGGGCTCTCCTATAGAGGCCCCTGCGGTAGGATTCCGTGACACTATATTACCCTAAATTTAACTAGTTCTACCTAAAGCACTAGATTATCGTCCTTTATATACCCCCCTATTTATTACACCTATTACAGCCCCTAAATATAGGCTATTTCTTAGTCCTTAAATAAGCTTATAAACGCCTCGTTAAATAGATAATAGGCTATAGTATTAACTATATTAATAAACGCGAATTCCTGCCTCTATATAGGTAGGCTAGGTAAATAGTACTACATTAGAATAATATATAGGCAGGATTTATAGCTACTAGCCTAGTTCCGTATAGCCTTAATTGCGTACTAGTATAGCTATATACTAAATATCAGACACTATTACCCTAACGTCCGCAATTAAATATATCCTAGGTAGCTAAAACACCTTATAATATTACTAAACTATAACACTAGACGGCCCTACTAAGCCGCTATCTTAAATAGCGTATATATAGCCTACCGAGTCCAATAGAATAAGCCCTTACTTAGCTTATTAAGGGTTATAAAATAGTAATATTAAGCGCTGTCTTACTTATAAGCGAAAATAAGAAGCTATATATAGAAAACCAGCGCTAGAAAAGGAAGAGGGCAACTAGGCGCAAGTATATAGCTAGGGGGGGTGTTCTATTAGGAGCAAAAGGGCTACTCGTACACAAGCCGCCTAAGAGGCTACGGTAAAAGTAGCGGCCGAGCAACCGCAACGAGCAGTACGCAAGTGCAGTATGTGTCAATTAACAGAATATACAGCACGTACGTGCCTAAGACGTCAGATAAGCAGTCAGTAGATAGCTACAGCAAATACAATTATTTATAGTTAAGGAATTCGCATTTTTAGTGTCACGATTTTGATAGGTTCGCTATATAGTAGTGTTCGCTACTTAGTGGTCAGGTACGTTATATTATAATTTGGTTTATATAGTTACAATTTATACGGTTTTTACAATTTGTATAGTTTTTATAATTTTTATAGTTTTTACAATTTATACAGTTTTTACAATTTATATACTTTGCGCACTATTTATTTATAGGGTAGCGTTTTGCCGTAATTTGCTATTAGATGCTGCAAACTTGTTATAAAATACGCAATTTGCTATTAGGGTGCTGCAAACTTGCTATAAAACGCGCGGTTTATATAATTCGCTAATAACCATATCCATCTACCGCAACCGTACAGTCTGCGGCAATTTGCCGCAAACCGTAATAACTAGCCTAAAAAATTTTTCCTAATGTTCCCGCATGACATTAACTAACGATTAGTACCATACTGTGGATATACGCCTATCCCTTACTAATAAAATATATATATTTATTAAAATATTAACAAAGCTTTATTAAAATTTTATTATAACATTATTACATATAACCTGGCCTAGTTAGGGGTTTAGCTAAAAGCTTGGCGCTATATATATATTTATATCCATTATATTATAAATATTATAGCGACTTAATTAATTAAGACTGTAGCACTGCAATATAACGAGCGTAAGCCTATATAATTAGTAGTTTATTAATGTAGATATTAAGCTAAGGAGTAGAAGGTGGTAGAAAGGACACGTCTATATATATACGCCGAGCCTTAAGCGAACCCCTAACTAGACTTCGTAACGGTGCCGTTATTATACTATATATAATACTACGTATATAGCCTTTAAGCTATAGCGCTATAGCTCTATTATATAAATCTTTCCTAGGTAGCTTAATATAAACTAATAACTATATTCTAATAGTTTATAAACCCCTAAGCTAGGGGCTTATAGCTCCCTAGTAAAATACTAAGTCACTAGTAACTATTAGGTAATAAGAAATCCTAACGCCTGTCCCTGTGCGCTATGTATATAGACGTCCTTTCCTCCACCTCCTTCTACTCCTTGGCTTGATATCCTCGTTAAAAGACAATCTAATTGTACAGGCTTGCGCGTCCCCTCCTGTCGTACTAGTGCCTCGATTGACTAAGTTGGTAATGATTTTAATATATTTTAAATAAGGTAGAAATATTCCGGAATATCGTATGTACCGGTATTAGTCCATCGGCAAATATCGTCCCCTTCAGATGGCCTCAACTGCTAGTAATTAATAAGTAATTGAGTTTTTTTGACACGCAGCCTGCACGCAGCCTGCGTAATTGGCGATTTTTACTTTATTTAAATAATACCCCTTCTAGGTAAACTTTTTATAGAAAAAATATTATATGATTTTTTATAGCGTTGCTAGGAGGTTTACTAGAGCTTAAGCGAAAATTAAGCGAGGTAGGAAAAAAAATTATGTCGAGTTGGTTGTCGAGTCGATTGTTGATTGCGCAGGCTGCGTGTTAAATACGTTAAATGCGTTAACGTCAACTACGTCAACGGCAAGCTATTTAGTAGGCAATTGACGCAATTGACAGTATTTGATTTCAAGCTACCTATCAAATGAATTTCAGCCTGCGAATATTTTCCCGATGTCGGAACAGAGACCCCACAAGTCAGGCCCGGGTTCCTCCACACAACCTAGAATAGAAACCCCTGCACTGATTAGCGAACTTTCATATCAAGAGGTCTCGTCATCACATGGACTCTAGAGAACGTTTGAGAAACCTCTCGCAATTATCAGGCAACCTCTCATGATGGCCGGGTTCAGGCACGCGTTCTCACTCTCGGCTGAAGAAGTCAGGAATGCTACACCACCTGGCACAGTTACTCTCGTTGGTAAAGAAACTTTTATATGCCCCTTTTTATGTTTACTCTGATCGCAATTTTAGACCATGGGCTCGAAAGAACTGTCAGTCATGATAAAATTCGGCTTATCCCACAACCCTCTGCTGATCCTGCTGATCCGCTGAACTTTGCACGCTGGCGCAAGCTTGCTATCCTCGCATGCATGTCAATTGTGCCTTTCGTGGTCAATTTTACTGCGGCTTCAATATCGAGCGCGTTCCCAATCATGGCCACACCTCTAGCATTCAATCCTCCCGTGCCAATGTCCAGCCTCTCACACCTTATTGCTGTAAGTGTCCTAGTTCTACGAAATATTAGAGCCTTTCTAACAGGTGAGTAGGTCGATGTGTTGATGACGGGCGCTTCGAATCTTTGGTGGGTTCCGTTGGCAAACAGCTTCGGCCGCAGACCGATCGTTTTAATCAGCCTCCTTCTCCTGACATTGTGCTCAATGTGGGCTGGATTAACACACAACTTCAACAGCCTGCTGGCAGCACGATTCTTTATGGGTGTCGGCAGTGGGCCTGCTGATACTATCTGCCCTGATGTAGTAGGAGAGATCTATTTTGTGCACCAAAGAGGTCGCGCTATGGTAAGTTATCCAGTTTGACTCCGACAGTTCTTGGCTGACAGGTTATTTAAAGGCTATATACACCGTACTTCTAGCGCTGGGGTCTTTAGTAGGTGCCTTGTGCGGAGGCTATATCGTGGCTTCTGGAGGCTTGGTCTGGATCCATTGGACTAACGTGATCCTTTCGGCTCTCATGCTAGCCCTCTGCTTCTTCTTCCAGCCGGAGACCCTGTTCGACCGTGCACGAGCATTAGGATACCCTCCGTCGACCATTACCGACTCGAGTGAAGCGGACGAAAAATCCCAAACCACACAAGTAGAGGAAACTGGGACCCCACCTTCATTCACAGCATATACATTCGGACGCTCTTTGAAAGTTGGCACCTATCGTAGTGGTGTCTTTCAAAAATTCGTTGCATTGCTGCTCCCGCTTCGACTTCCAGGCGTTTGGCTCGTAGCTCTATGGTACGCTGGGCTAGTTGGAGGTATCGTCACCATTTCTATACTAGGCCTAACCCTAGTTTCGGAACCTCCCTACCTCTGGGGCAGGAATGCTGGTCTCATAAACGTTGGCGCTATTGTTGGTACAACTCTAGGTGCTGTATATACATACTTTATCGCCGATCACGCGACAAAGTCACAGGCAAACCATGACACTCATGGTTTCAGCGAACCGGAAGCTTGACTATGGACTGCGCTGCCAGGATTGTTCCTTGCAACAACTGGTTTATGGACTTTCGGATTTAGTGCTCAGAACCCTGCACCAAATGCCTGGCTGGGTCTGCAGTTTGGAAGTGGAATGCTAGCGTTTGGCCTTATGCAAGCCCCATCTATCGGATTCAACTACGTAAGTGCCTTGAATTTAGCGATGTTTAGGCCAGCACTGACAACACCACTCTAGCTAATCGAAGCCTACAACGCTATTTCCGGTGATTGCTTCGTTGTAGTGACTTGTCTTCGTGCGATAATTGCCTTCTGTTGGACATTTTTCGTTGGAACTTAGTCGGAGAAAGCAGGACCAGCAGAGCCTTTCGGCATCTTTAGTATGCTCATGGGAATCTTTGCGTTGTTAACCATTCCTATGATGGTCTAGGGGAAGAGAACCCGTATTGCTACAGCAAGGTGGTTGCCTGAGAAAGTAGATCATTGATACTTCAGTATCGTCGTAAAAGACTGTACATTATTTGAAAATTCGTGAGGAGTTTCACGTGAAGAAATTTTGTGACGCATGATTCTGATTCTGCGGCGGCATGAAAAACCTAAAGTACGTGATTACCTAGAATTAATTCCGAGGAAGATTTTAAAGGCTTTCTGGGCTCCTAATAAGCTCAGTTACATAGTTTTACTACATGGAGGATAATTTCTAGCCGTGAGATCCTTTCCGATCATGTGAATAATTCTAGACGTTACTATTACAGTACCCGAAACCGCAAACGATTCAGCCTATCGAGGGAAATCCTCTTCATACCCCAACTGTGATCCTTTAGCAGCTGCCCGTAACCCTCCCATAAGCTGAATTAGGTTTTCTACCAAAAGTGGCCCTGGTCCATGTTTAGCACTATGATTATCACGCAGTACCCCAAGCATAGAGTCCAAAACAGCACTAGGATCGTCGAGAAAAGCAGGCGGAGCTGAGTCAAGTGGATCATGCATTCCACGAACGCAAGGTGAACCTCGGTCCAGGCCAATGAATCTTTGCGTATCCGTCGTTTCTACATCATCGAGCCACACCGGTGGGCTTCGCCGTTCTGGTCCAGAGGCTGGCATGAAAGACCGCTTTTCTGCGCCCCGGATGAGTCCGTAAGCCCAAAATGCCAAGCTTGCGTGATACACTGCAATGGCATGAAAACCCCGAATAGAATTCGCCGGTAGGGACCTTGTTGCCCGTATGACCTGACCCCCGTGCCAAACTGCTTGGCGTGCAGCTGTAGTGCTCGCCCAGTCACGCAATGATGGATAAACACGACCAGTTTCTTCCTGCCCCTCGAGACCCGCAAATAGTTGGACTTCCTCTAAAGACATATTGAGGTGCATCAATATGATTTCCAGAACAATCGTTAAAGTGCCGCCGGAGTCATTGGCTAAGCCTTCGCAACTGATTCGGAAATAATTGAGAGTTTGAACAATGTCTTGATGGCGGGATTTCATCAAAAGACCTTGGCGAGATTGGGGCTTCAGAAAGGAGCTCAGTTGCCGATATTCCCACGCTAAACCCCAATGGGCGTAAAGATAGGCCATCCTTGACTCATCGGTGTCAATAAAGTAGCTCGAAGAGCTTAGAAGGCCCACGTCGTTGACACAATCAACCAAAGTTAGCCGTCTGTTAGGAGCATTGGGTCTACTTAACCAAATGCTTTTCCAGGACTCGGCATCCGGAGCCAGCCAGAGACTTTGCGTGTCCGGTAGAGGTAGCAATAATTCAGCGTATGAGATTAATGGATTTGTCAGCAACGCCATTGACATTTGAACGTCATGTTGAAAAATGTAGAAGACAAGGCTAAAAAGCTTACAGTCAGTAGAGATTTTTGTAGGCTTAAACCCAGGTAAGAGTGCTCATTCGAAGGCTGAAAGGGCTCATAGAAGCACTTTAGTTGATCGGCCATAGGATGAAACTGAAATCCGTTGCTCTTACCGGATATATGACTCCTGCTCTATCCAAAATCTCCACTTTTTTTCAAGGCCTTGGCCATGGTCTTCTGGACAAGGTGCTTCAAAAGAGTATCCGGAATATCGGTATTTACCGCTACGTCGAAGCATCTAGACATATTAGGATTTGACCATAGAAGTTTTAGTTATTAAAAAGAGAGACAAGAATAACATATGCTAAAAGGGAGACAGTCCGGGCACACCACTAGCCGACTCTATCTTTTGTGTAGATATTATTAGGTTACACTTTGGCACTTTAGGCCAGAAATTTCGTTCCCACAAGTACGATGTATGAGAACAATTTTAAAGGACGTTGCATAGGCAAAAGAAGTAAGGTATATGATGGAGCTTTGAGCCGTTGTACATGATTTAATAAATCTGTATACTCACCGTAACCAGTGGTTGCAGAAAGCTCTCCGCCATTTCAATTTTACGACTATTGCCACTCCAGAGTCCGACCTCTAGTTGGAGCATAAATGCCTGCAGGAGCTCCAGATTCCGTGTTTCGCTATTGTCTTCCTCCCACTATAGAAGTGAGCTTCCCTAAAGTCTTGGATAAGAGTTGGATGGAAATACAAATTAAACATACTTTCATAGGAACAAACACACGCACTGCCTCTTGTAGTGCGAGCCCTAGTTTCCTCAAGGATATGTCAGGGGTGAGAACAGCTCCCGCTGCAATTAAGACCGTCAACAGCTCTGGTCTTTTGCTTGTAGTAGGGAAGAACGTAGGGATGTGCAGCCAAGTGTTGACTTTAGAATAGGGCGATGTGAGATAATATTGCAGCAAAATGTCCAAGAGTTCCATTGAAGGGAATGATGCTACTGCACGAGCTATGTTTGCTGTCTTGCAGGTACTTATTACGAGCGCTAGAATTTTGTCGCGTGAAGTCTGATGTAATTTGTCCATGGTGATCCGCCGACGAAGATTGATGCGTGATTCTGGGCTATCATGCGAATTGTCTGGTACAGGGAGAGAAAGATGTTGTTGTTCAGCAGCTCCATGGTCTTGTGAAACCGGGATAAAGCGCCAAATAGACCTTCGAAAAGCCTCCGTGCGTAATGCAGCTTCATTTTGCGGCATACCAACCTCTTCGGGCACATTGCCAGTGGAATTGTACTCTGTATCTGGACTCTCGAAATCGAAGGGCGCTTTACTGTTATAAGTATCAAGGAAACTAAGATCAATATCATTCAGTTCTAAATTTGATTCGAGACCAAAATCCATCCATCCACGAGGAGTCCACGTCTCATGCTGGTGATTCAGAGTTCCCGTGCTCATGAATGGATCTGCGATTGATGGTATCATGTTTCTGAGAAAGTCTGGTAGACCAAGCATATCGGAATTATTCAACATATCTCCATTAGAAATTTGGGTATCCCTTCTTTGAGTGTCTGCAATTTGATTTCCAATATCACAATCTTCTGCGTTCGGCTGAGGCTGCAGTGATGGAACGCTTTGATGGAACATAAGGTCTTCATCTTGCCCCATGCCAAAATTCTTAGTGTGTTGGTAGTCCTCCGTGGGGGATTGATTTCCCAAAGATATTTCAGCATTGGGAAGTGCCGTAGGAATTCCGGAATTTTGAGCTAACCTAAGGAGATCCCCAGCAGCGACCATGGTGGTGACCTCTTCACTCATCGATCGAGATAATACCATGCAAGGTAACTGCTTCTTCTGACATCTCTTGCATGGCTTGGTTTCCTCACATCGTAAGTGGACTTTGGCACAAGCTTCGCAGGCTTGGCTCACTCGTGGGTTAAAAGTTGGAGAAGCAGGCTGCTTATGACGCTTATCACTGGTCGTCGGTTCAGTTAACTTCGCCTTATGCCCCACCGCATGGCGCTTGAGTAGATCTCTGCAGGGATATTATTAGTATTCGTTCTATCCTCGGCTCGGGGGGTAAGCTAAGGGGGGCTTACACCCTGGAAAATCGCTTAGAGCATACCACGCAGAGGTAAGGTTTCTCTTGAGTATCTACAATACGAATTGATTAGCTAGGCCTACTTTTACGGAGCGCTCAAGGTTTACGGACGCGAGCGAACATGCCGAGCCAAGTGGTCGACTCGCGTATAACTACGCTTACAATCGCCACATTGGTAGAAGCCTTGCTGAGGGTTCGAGTCGGACGCAATTGATGCTCTTGCTTCCATACTGGAGAATTGCTGATTACATTTGCGGGGCCATGCAGAGTGTGGAGAGGAATGGACGACGTGCGAATTGCGATCGAGAGATAGGAGGTGGAGGTGGAGCCGATCATATGCGAAGAGCCGAGGCCTGGTGTGGCGAGTAGTGCTAGACCCAATTCAGAACCCTCTCACTTTCGGCTCCACTATCAGCCTGTACAAGAAACGACTCCCTAGGAAAGCCTGGAATACACAATATTGCGCTTGAAAGCTCTGTCACACTCTACCGTATCTGTAACACCAATAATGGCTATCACTCCAGTACACTTCTTCTCTCATGGCTCGACCATGATGCTTGGCGAGGAGTCTGAGTCCGCCGAGTACTGGAAGAAATGCGGTGATGAAGCTCTTGTAAATGGAATCAAAGGCGTTATTATGATGGTCAGTCAGCTTTTCATTACACTTCCGTTAAAATTAGAGCAGGCTGCGCCACTTACATGAGAGCCAAGCTTCAGTCAAAAGCGTCCACTTACATTTCAAGGTTACAGGGCGCCCATTGGGACGCAAACGGTGACAAAATCGAAGTGGCCACAAACCCTAAGCCCAGGAAGTCGCCAGTCGCATATGTCCACCCAGATAAATACATACACTACAGGTTGAATCCAGACCTTCCGACGGCGAAGCGCTGCATTGAGATACTCTCTTCCGAAGGGTTTAACGTTAGAGGCAACAATTCCTTTGACTGGATCCATGACACTTACCTGATCCTCATACGGATGTTTCCGGATGGATGCCCTCCAACAACTATTATATCTATGAACGCACGGTTTGATCCACATTTTCACATGAAGGTTGGCTCTTCTCTTCGCCAACTGCGGAAAGAAGGGTATCTCCTGATTGGAACTGGAGGTGCAGTGCATAATCTTTACCGGAATCGCTGGGGCCCAATGTTACAGTACTCGGATAACTTCGCACAGGAGACCCCTCCCGAAGCATGGGCTCTTGAGTTTCGACAAGCGGTGGAAGATGTTATTTCGAATAACAGTGGCCCAAACTTACGGCGCGCCATGACGCGGCTTATGAAGCATCCGCAATACCGCGATGCGCATGCAACGGACGACCATTTTATGGCTGCTATGTTTGTTGCCGGTGCCGCTGGAGATGAAGAAGATTCTGGAGTATGTGGGAAGTTGTATGCAGAAACATGGGAATTGACAAATATGTTAGTTGTCAAATTATCCCTGAGTAAACCCAGAATGCTGACCATTTTAACAGGTGCAACTCCCAATTCACAATAGGGAATTGGGGTAGATTGGTTGCCTCCGCTGGCTAGTCAGAACTTTGAAGCTTCCTATTTTTATATGCTATATCCTTGACCCACGCGTATCATAAAATGAGAATTTGCTAAGCCCTATTATACATCCATCTTATCATAAAATCGTTCCCCGTTTAGTTTTCTAGCCTCATGTGTTCGCTAGTCTATTATTCACACGCTTGCGGAGAAGAGGATTAAGAATTAATCTAATTGGTGGGTACGGGCTTAAAGGCATTAATTAAAAATGGGTATATTCGCAAGGCCATTTGCAGGGGATTACCCTGCCTTAACTAAACGTAATGCCCATAGACCCGTACGCAAGCATATTGCTATAGTATCTATTTATAAAGCCCAAAATATATAACCAAAGAAAAGGTGTAGGTAGGAGGGAAAGCAAGCAAGCAAGGCTCAATTTTATAAATATTAATAATATTAGTGTTACTAAAATGCAGGGGTGCTGTAGTACTTGCTTAGCTATATAGACATATCTATCTATTATTTACACGCTTGCGGAGAAGAGGATTAAGAATTAATCTAATTAGTAAGTATGGGCTTAAAGGCAATAATTAAGAATAGGTATATTTGTAAGGCTATTTGTAGGGGATTACCCTACCTTAACTAAATGTAATACCTATAGACTTAGAAGCGCAGCGCCCGTACCATATAAGGTAGAGTAAAGGGAAAAGAAAAAAAAGAAAAAAAAAGGGGGGGAAGGAGAGATTTAAGTTAATATATTAGCGTGCCAAAATAGGCACTTCTGCACGCCGTTATACCTAAATACCTTTACCTATTATATCTAGGGCGAGTAACAATAAGAACGGTATTAGCATTCTACGTTAGAAGTTTACACTTAGCTAAAATAGGTCTTTTAGGGATAATAAATAGTAAAGCTGGAACGCTTATAAGGACCACCGGCCCAGTTACTATATTTAGCTATCCGTAAAACCGTTATCTTAAGTATATTAAGCAGCGCCTTTCTAAAACAAGTGTCTATTATAGAGCTTAGAGTAAAGGCCGAGAGCGGCAATTCTATACTTTAGCTTATTTTTAACCGCGTAGCTTATAAAGGCTAATCTCTTAAAGTAAAAGAGAGGGGCGTTTCTAGGTTAGGGGTTATTTTTAAATAGGTGTTTTATAGCTTGAACTACGCATTTAGGTTACCTTAAAGCGGTAATTATAATTAAGACTTCTTAGTAATTAACATCCGTTTTACTACGCTTTAGATATAATATTATATAGTCCTCTATTAGCATTATATTGTTTCTAGTACATTTTATAGCAGAGAAGGTATAGCTATCTTTTTAAGCCTTAGTATAGGTAATCTCGCCTAGATAAAGGAATCCTATAAAGGCCGTAGTAACGGCAGCGTTAAAGTTAAGATCCTTAACGGATTAGGCATTTAGGGTAACTAATTAGGCGAGAATATCTTTAGTAATTAGCAATCTTTTAGCCATAGTAGAGGGATTTATAGATATTATACCGTTTAAAATCCTCTTAATAATAGGATTATTAAAAACGGAGGTGTTATAATTAGCGTTAATATAGTAGGATCGAATTACGGAGATATAGGCTTTAACTATAGTAGGCTTAATATGGCTTATTCCTAAACTAGCATTACTAAAGATCCGTTAGGTAATCCATTCTCCTAGGTAGTAAAGAGGCGCTAGGTACTTTACCACTCTATAAAGGTTATAATAGCCCTTCTAACTTTTAATTACGGGATAGTATAAATCTCTTATTCTATTAGAGAGGCTATATTATAATAGTTAGCCAAAGTATTCTAAGGGGGCTTTTACCTTAATCTAGAAATTAGGTAGGGGGTCTTTAAAAGAAACTAGGTCTTCTATTTCGGCGTTAGATTAAATATAATAAAGAAGCGTATAATAATAGTAAATTAGAAGTATCCTAATACGGGTATAGTAATAATACCTTATTATAATTAAAATGAGATAGAGTATTAGCTAGCCCGTTTTCTATAGAGGAAACCTACTCTATATAAAGCGTAATATTATAGGCTGTGGCTAGTTAGAGGATTTTATAGAGTAGGTAATTACCTAGTCCTTTTACCACTATATTCTAGAATCCTAAAAGTGCTATTATATTATCTATATAGATATAGACTAAGTTATACTCCTACTGCGTTACCTAGAGCTAGAATAAGGTTGTAATTACTTAAACCTTCCGCTTATTAATTAGGGCAAAGCGGTATTTTATATTAGGGTAGCAGCTTAAAGAATTATCTTAGGGTAGAGATACTAAATATGGCGGCTATATTATCCCTTAAAAATCCTTAAGAAAAAAGAAGGCCCTATAACTAAGAATCCTAAATACGTCTAAAAAGAGATAGAATTATTTTTAATCCGTATTATTAAAGAAAAGGATACTATTTAAAAGGGTAAGAGTATCCCTTCACTATAATAAGTCTTAGCGAAGTTTAGCTATTAGCTATTAGTAAGGATAACTATTTACCTTTATAAAAGTAGAGATAAACTTTTAAATAGAGTGGTTATATAAATGCCTAAGCCTAATTACCTGGGCGCTCTAAGTAAGTCTACTAGCTAGTTTTTAACTCTAGACTAGCGTTAGGGATCTACCACTTAACGCTTTATTAATCTCCTTAATTATAGTAGCCTATTTTAAAGAAGAAAGATATAGCTTAGACTTTAGAGTATCTATAATATAACCTAGGACTTTAGCTATAGTGCCTTTAATATTCTTTAATTTGTTTTATAGAATACCTAATTTATTACTTAATTAGTTATATATACTAAGTAATTAAGAAAGGATAGAAGCGTTAAAGAGTATAAAGATAAAATTATCTAAATAGTGCTCTAAGGCGGTATTTAGGATATATTAGATAAGTATTTAGTAAAATCCCTCCATAAAAAGATTAAATAAAAAGGGTGTAGTTTAAAGGCCGAATAAGAGGCAATGTTTAAAATATATTATACCCTTTTAGGAGAACCCTATAAGGCGTTAAGCTTTAATAGAAAGTAAAATATTCTAAAAGGCGTCCTTAATATCCCTCTTAATAATTATATAACTATAGCCTATATATATAACGTATTAGAGAACCTAATTAACTGTTAAATATTATAGTGTGGCAAATGCTATAGGGATTAAGTTATTAATAGATTGGCTAAATAGTAAGGATAAGTTATAAATACAGCGCTATCCCCTATCCGCTTTAGGTACTAAACCTAGCAGTAAGGATATAATAGGAGATATTACTATTATAATCCTACCTATATATAAATCGGCGCTAATCTTCTCTAAGATTAGGACTATATTTACGGCTATTAAGGCTTAGTTTTTCTAGAAGAGGAGCTTAATTTTTAGGTCTGCCCTAATCTGGCATCTAAACTTTAAGATATTAATAATATTGCGTTAGAGGTTGCCGGGGTATAAGGATAAATAACGCCCCTATGCTTAAATAATTAAAGGGGAGGGAGAGTTTTATAGAGGAGAGGAGGGCAGGAAGACTAAAAATAATAGTATAGTATTTAGCCTACCCGTACTATAAGGGTAGAGTATAGTTTTGGTGGAGTATAGGTATAACTTAATAAAATCCTCTTTCTCCTCTTTCTTTTCCTTATTAATACTTTTCTCTAGTAATTACTACTTATAATTCCTTATAGTATGCGGGCCACTATACTTACTATAGGTATATAGAAACTTGTAATCCTTACCTAGGTTATACTTCCCTCTATTAAAGCTATAATAGGTCCTTAAGATATTAATACTTATTTATATATATTTTAAGATAGATACAGATTTATAAGTACTGGGATTATAATAGATATTTAGGAAGTTACTAGAGATCTTCTAGTTAGCTAGCTTTAACTAGTTCTTTTAAATAACTATAAAGTAGTACTCTAAGGCTATAGTTATTAAGGGGGCAATTTAGTAGGTAGTAGATAGCTAAATAACTTAATTATAGAAGGTAAGTATTTAGGGAATAAGATTTACTAAAAGATTCTTATATATAACGATTAAAATTATTATATAATTAAGGAAGCCCTCTACCCATACTTTAACTAATAGGTAGTCCTTTATTATCCCTTCTTTTAGTTTTATAAAAAGGATGCTATTAATAATAAGGATATTATTTTAAGGCTTAGACCAGAGCTAGTGTATCTAGAGGTAAGAGAGGTTATTAGGTAAGAAAGTACCCTAAAATACCTTAAGTATCTCTTTATTTGGGATGCTAGGGAGAAGGGTATTTAGGATATTAGCTATAGAGGGAAGTAACTTACCTAGTTTATTAATTAGGGTTAAGGATAATACTGCTATAACTAATCTTACTATTACTATAGCGAGGCTTAATATATAGAGTTTAGTTACCTAATCTTTCTATTTTTTTTTAGATATATAGTATTTCGGTACGGTCCTTCTATTCCTAAAGGAGTTTTATTTTCTAGTTAGTTACCTAGTCCTTAACCTTCTTTACCTAAGCTCTTTTAATTCTTAGGTCCTCCTTATATAGTTATTAGAGCTGTTTTTTAGCTTTTTTAGTAGCTAAAGTCTCGCGTTAAGCCGTGGAGAGAGGCGCCATTATAGAGGATAGAGACTGTAATGCTAGTATATTGCCTAAAGGTATAGGGGAAGGTAAAGAAGACTAGTAGGTAACCTTTAAGGAATTTAGCTCGTCGAGTGTGTTGTTATTAGTTAAGTTTTTAAGGTTTTTATAGATAATTCGCGAAGGTTTAAACGAGCGTATAGGTTATTAAGTTATTAACAGCAATAATTAATTATTAGAAATTAAGTAAATAAGGCATTAGCTCTTAAATGAGACTAATATGGAAAGCAAGCAAGCAAGGCTCAATTTTGTGAATGTTGATGATGTTGGTGTTGCTGAGATGCAGGGGTGCTGCAGTGCTCGCTTAGCCACATAGACATGTCCATCTTATGCAAAGCCGATCGTGTGCTGAGAAAACGTCACACGAACAGATAACATCAGGGATGCACATAATCACCGTAATCGTAATCAGGCCATAGATTTTGATTATTATAGAATCACCACACCTGATTCTGATTGATTACATTGATTACATTGAATATACACTAATTTCCTAATTAGGATTAGATTGATCCTGGCTTGAGAGAGGCTCTATAAGTCGTACTTATAGTGATTAAAAGGAGCTCCAGATGAGATACGCATCGACGCGTATACAATAACTTCTCCTAAAAGCCCGCACGGACGTTTTTGTATGTAAAGCAGCAGGCTCGGCGCTTTTTAGTTAACGCCGGCCGCATAGTAGGAAAATCAATGAACTTTCTCAACATCAAAGCTTTATCACCACATTCTATTCCTTCCTGTTCTTACCACGGGTGATTATATTGATTATAAACATGCAATCATAATCAAAACATTGATTTTGATTTTGATTAATTAGATTATATAGTAATCATAACTTATGTACATCCCTGGATAACATGAAACGCAAGCCAAGAGGCCGTTTTCACTCAAGTCAGTGCAAGTAATCCTGGTATCGCCCTCATTAATTATGTATAGTATATTTCTAATTCACAGATCGTGCGTTGATTAAGTTCCATGCCGATATGCCCCTATTCCAAAGAATCTCACTTGAATATTATTTTATGTCAGCAAAACCTGTTCAGAAATGGGCTTTCGAGTTAAGAAAACCCTTGCCGTCATTGCCATAGGGCCACAAATATGTTATCACAATTGTAAGTAAATGAAACTATTCTGGCACAAGATGGATAAGCAAACATACGAAACAGGCCCGTCCAATGAATTTGAAGTGTCTTCCTTCATGTCGTTCATTGGTTTTATACCTTCTCGCGTCACCATCAGTCCTATATGATATTTGCGCCTCTCGAAACTAAGTGACCGACACATGTATCTTCCATATCCCATATTGTATAACCATTATCAGTAAATTACATACTGCTAAGATGTGTAGACCTAGCCCAGACACCCATGAGAGGAATGAGCGCGAGGAAGTCGGATTTCTAGAGCCCCAAAAGGCTCGGGCCGCGAGGCACGAAAATAATACAAATAAGAAAGCAGCGTGCCTGAAGCGACAAGCAGCATATAGAGAAAGCTTAGCTCATCGCCATGCAGAGGTAGAACGGTGTTATCGCCAGGTACCAGCAGGGTACCTAGGAGGTGGCTACAACCCGCCCAATCGGGGCGGTGAAAGGACTTGTGCTGACAACGGACTATTCTTCACGGTGTAAGGACAGAGCTAGTCTTCCCACTCGAATATATTTCAATGGGTTCCCTTTGATTATTTTGATTTAGGACCATATAGATTTGCCCACGCTTTGGAATTTCACTCGGTTTTACCCAAGGTCTACCTCAGTGTGTCCAAGAGTCAGCGTCGCTGCCAGCGTCGCTGCCAAGAGGCTGATAACGTAAGCAGTCAGCGAGCCTATAGAGTTGTGACAGTCAGTCAGCTATAAAACTGCAGCTAGCTGACAGCTCGC
>Ga0307515_10006832_pt1 | contig 22700 bp, 20 predicted proteins | sample 17_EM_MG_FD_194513 | JGI IMG/M metagenome (GOLD analysis project Ga0307515, IMG submission 194513) | Populus trichocarpa ectomycorrhiza microbial communities from riparian zone in the Pacific Northwest, United States - 17_EM | ecosystem: Host-associated > Plants > Roots > Unclassified | place... | reverse complement strand
ACATCAGTTCGTCCTCATCAGCTTGAATGACTTGAAGTAGGCGGGGTTGACGAATCCCGTCTGACCGTCAACGAAGAGCACCCTGCCCTGACTGTTCACGACATTGAACACGTGACCACCCTGACCTGGAACAGGAGAGTCTCCTGCCACGATTCCGCGAGCACCGTCACCGGAATTTCGCATGTGATCGACCATGTCCCAGAACTTGGTGTCCTCGAAACTCCGCCCGTACACGCCCTGCAGTCGATCGAGGGACTGCAGTCCCCCCATGTCCCCGGGTACGGCCTTTATTCCCTCACCCGCAAGATATCGGTCCATCGCTTCACCGACGTACGTGCAGTTCATCATCCCGCCCTCGGGATTGAGCTGCTTCGCCAAGTCGGGAAGATTCGGCGTCTCGTACGGCTTCAGCGGAACAGGTGATTTCTGCGGAGCCAGGCCGAGCGGATCGCAGGAGATCTGAGGCCGGTCCACATATGCGGTGGGATTCGGTGCCGGAGCGAGTCCCAATGGGTCCTGGCTGACGTACCGGCCCACTTCGGGATCGTAGTACCGAAGATAGTTGTAGTTCAGGCCCGTCTCGGCGTCGAAATACTGCCCCGGGAAACGAAGAGGGGTGTAGGCGTGGCTGTCCATCGCCCAGGACAGTTTCCCCCAGTGTGTGGAGCGTGATCTCCAGGCGATTTCTCCGGACTCGTCGATCAGTTCGCGGGGAGTTCCCGAGATGTCGGAGACGATGGCGAAGAACCGGGCGTCGATCTCCTCCTGCGAGGTCGAGGACGTGACCCGGCGCTCGCTCTGGGCGACCGTCTCGGCGCCGTGCAGATGCCAGGTCAGGGTCACCGCGTCGCTCGTGTCGCCCCAACTCGTCGTCTGTTCGCACAGCGTGGTGCCGTCCCAGGTGAAGTCCACCTGTTCCAGTACGTCGACGCCGTTCTCGGCGATGCGCTGTTTCCCGATGCGCCTGCCGAGCGCGTCGTACCGGTACCGCCACACCGTGCCGTCCGGAGTGACGACCTGGGTGAGCCGGTCCTCCGCGTCCCAGCTGTACCGCCAGGTGTCCGGCTTGCGGGAGAGCCTGGTCTTCTGACGGAGCACCACACGTCCGGCCGCGTCGTGCTCGTAGCGGATCCGGCCCGCGCCCGCGAGGTCGGCGCCCTGGTAGACGCGATCACCGCATCCGTCGTCGCCGAACTGACGCGTGGGCCACTGGGCGTGTACCTGATTGCCGGTCCTGTCGTACGCGTAGGACTCGACCCACCCGTCCCCGCTGACCCGGGTCGCCCGTCCCACCAGGTCCAGTTCGTACTGCCGGACGCCGTCCAACTGATCATGGACCGTGGCGATGCTGCCGTCCGCGCGGTATTCGTAGGCCCTCGACTGGATACGCCCCAGAGAGTTGTCCACCGCTTGCGACATCAGCCGGTCCATCTCGTCGAAGGACCGGGAAATGCTCAGGAAATCGTCGAACCGGCGGCTGGTCTCGCGGCCGACCTGGTCGTGTTCCAGCGCGACGACACGGCCGTCCGCCAGGAAATGACGGAGTTGCCCCACGGAATCGTATTCCCAGGCGCTTTCCACGCCGGATGGTGTCGTACGGCCCGTCAGCTTGCCGAACTGGTCGTATCGGTAAGCCACTTCACGGCCGTTGACCGTCTCGGAGACCACGCGCCCGTGCCGGTCACGAAGGAGTTCCAGGTTCGCGTGGGCGGTGGCGGCCCGGGCGATCCGGTCGGTGAAGTCGTAGGTGTACGTCAGCATCTCGCCGTCGACGCTTTTCCGGACGATCTGCCCGAGTGCGTTGTGCTCGAAGGAGACGGTCTGACCGAGTGCGTTCGTGCGGGAGACCAACTCGCCGACCGCGTTGTAGGAGTAACGGTTGACGCGGCCACCGAAATCGGTCTCGGTGGCCAGCCGCCCGACCGCGTCGTACGCGTAGGTCCACTCCAGACCGGCGGGGTTGGTCACCCTCGTCAGCCGCAGGTCATTGTCGTAGGCGAACTCGTAACGAGAACCGTCGGGTTCGACACGTGCCGTCAGCAGATCGAAAGGCGCGTACCGGAACCGTGTGACTCCCCCCAGGGTGTCCGTGTGGGTGAGGCAGTTTCCCTCGCCGTCGTAGGTCCAGCGCTCCTCGGTTGCGTCCGGATGCAGCCGCCGGGTGAGCCTGCCCTCGACGGACCATTCGAGCACGCCGGTCTTCCCCGACGGGTCCGTGGCGGACGTGATGCGGCCGAGCGGATCCCGTTCGTACCGCATGACGTTTCCGGAGTGATCACGCACCTCGACCGGCAGGCCCGCCGCGTCGCAGCGCATGGCGGTCACCCGGCCGTGGGGGTCTCGTACCGAAGACACATGCCCGGACTCGTCGTACGTGAAGTGGGTCGTGCCGGCGGTCGAATCGGCGACCAGTGTCCGGTTCCCGCGTTCGTCGAATTCCTGACGGACCGCGCTTCCGTCGGGGCGCACGGTCCTGATGAGGAGTCCACGGTCGTCGTAGGCGAAGGTGGTGCGCCGGCCGTCCGGGCGGTCGATCCGTGTCAGGTTTCCGGCGTCGTCGTACTCGAAGAATCTCGTGCGGCCCACGGCGTCGGTCTCGGACAGCAGCCGATTGAACCGATCCCGCGTATACCGGGTGGTGTTCCCCGCAGGATCCACGATCGCGACGATGTGATGCAGGTCGTCGACGAAATACCGGCGCACGGCTCCGTCGCCGTTCGTCGCCGTCGTGGTGCGCAGGCCGGTTTCCGGGTCTCTGTCGCCGTAGGACAGGCGCAGGCTCATATGGCCCGCCGAGCCGCCCTGCGCGACGCACCGGTTTGCCTCGTCGTACTCGTAGGCGTACGCGTGCCCGTTCGTGTCCGTCCACGACGTGACCCGGTGTGCCTCGTCGTACGCGAATCGGAGGGGCAGGCCGGAGGAGTTGACGACCTCGGTGAGATTCCCGCGCGTATGGCCGTAACTGATCAGCCGGAGATCCGGTGCGCCGTCGCCGGTGATCAGTTCCAGGCCGGTGATCAGTCCGTCGGCGCTGTCGATCCTCAGGTGGTGTCCGGCGCTGTCGACGATCGCCGAAGGGACGCCCGCTCCGTCGTACTCGAAGGTGATCCAGTTGCCGTTGGCGTCGTCGATCTGGACGAGTTCGGCCAGCGTTTCGTCGCGGTCCGCGAAATGCCACACCCGCCGGGTCTGCGGGTCGGTGACGGTGTAGCCGTCCGCCTCCCGGCTCAGCGGCCACCGGGCGCCGTGCGTGGGCAGGACGGGCAGGCCGGGTGCCGGATGCGGGTAGAAGAGGCGGGTTCCGTCCTCGTGGACGAAGGTGACGCCCGCCGCCGTGATGTCGAGGCGCTGATCGACCGTGCTGATCCAGGACGGGCCGAGCCAACGGCCGTACGTGCGGCCCGACTCGACCCGGCGTTTGAAGGCGAACGGCAGCGCGCCCGGCAGCGTGACGTCCGTCTGGGACAGGAACATCCTGCCCGTGGCCAGGTTGACCGGGTCCGTGCCCGCGGACTCCACATCCTTGGCAGCCTGGCTCTCGGCCGCGGTCGGCGTCTCCGCGAGCGCGCCCTCCTCGGCGAGCGTGCTGTCGGCGGCGAGCATGCCCTCCTCCGCGGCGGTGCCCGCGCCGTCCGAGGCCACGGCCAGGACGGCCTGGGGAAACAGCTCGCCGGCGAAGTTGTACGGGTCCGACTTGAACGAGTTCCAGCCCGATTCCAGGGCGCGTTCGGGATGCGTGGCCATGCTGACCACTCCGCCGAGCAGCTGGACCTTGTTCTGCAGGAAGGCGGCCGGGTGCGTGAGGTTGTACGGGTCCATGACGTTGAGGCTGCGGGCGAAGTTCACGATGCCCGCCGTGCCCTTGATCACGCCGCCGACGACATGCGTCGAGTCGACGTACTGGGCCTCCAGGAAATCCGCGCCGTCCAGCTTCAACTGCTGTACGGCGGAAGGCTCCTTGGGGGCGTGCGCGAGCGCGGCCGTCAGCTTGGTCTCCGTCTCGGCGGCGACCGCGTTCCGCTGCCGCCGCGCCGCGTCGAGGACCTCCTGCGCCGCCCGCAGCGCGGCCCCGCCGGGATCCTGCTCGGGCGGCAGCGGGCCGGGGTCCTCGGTGCCGCCCTCCGCCTTGCGGTTGTAGTCGTCGACCTGCTTCTTGTACGCGTCCGAGGCGGACTTGCCCTTCTTGTACAGGCGGATGGCCTCCTCCGCCTGCTTCTGCGCCCACTCGACCGTGTCGGCAAGGCTGCCCAGCGCCGTGGCGGCGTCCGAGCAAGCCGCCCCCGCCTGAAGCCACTTGGTCGGGTGTACGGCGAACTTCTCGCGGAAGGTGTCCGCGGCCTCGCCCTTCCAGCCCGCCGAGTCCACGGCCTTCATGCCGACGCCGACCTCCGCGAAGGCGTCGGCGAACACCGCCAGATGCGTGGCCTTCTCGCGGATCGTCGCCGGTTTGCCGTGGATCAGCCCGGTCGGCTCGGCGTCCGGCCCCAGCTGCTGTTCGTCCACGTGTGCGCCGAGGTAGGAGGCGAGTTGGTCCCCACCGTCCCGCACCTTCTGCGCCGTCCCGTGCGCGCCGACCGTGTCGAGGACGTCGCCGGTGAGGTCGGCGCCCTCGTCGACGGCGTGCCCCACATCGCGCTTGGCCTCGTCGAAGAGCCCCTTGCCCTCGCTCAGCGCCTTGCCGCCGTACTTGCTCCAGATCGACATCAGCCCTGCTGCCCCTCCGGCTTGAGGCCGAGGCCCTTGCTCACCGTGGCGTCGTAGTCGTCCTGGTCCATGCCGAGCGCGGTCGGCACCGCCTCCACGCCGGGGACCACGTCCGTCGTGGCCACGTCACGGGCCATGCCCTTGAGGACCTGTTCCGAGTTGGTGGCGCCGTCCTCGAACGACTTCGCGCTGTAGTCGGGGTCCAGCGCGGCGGGCGTGGCCAGTTGGCTCCAGCTCTGCTTCTCGATCTGGTCCTCGGAGGCATACGGGTTGCCCTCCAGGGAGTTGAGACCCACCTTGAGCGAGTTCTTCACGGTCTGGTCCGCCTGGTACTCCGTCCCCGCCGCGAGACCGATCGCTTCCGCGAAGGAGTTCCCCTCGGCGACGAGGGAGCGGACACCCCACTGCCAGCGCTCGCAGAACGAATGGAACACGGTCCCTACGGCGTCGTCGCCGATCGTCACACCGTCCATCTCCAGATCGTCGAAACCGCGCCCCGCGCCCGACCAGCCCACCTTGTCGGCGAAGCCCAACTTCCCCAGCTCACCAAGGACCTTGTCGATCCCGTCGGCGATCAGCGCCAGCCCGACGACCTGCAAGTCCGGCCCGCCCGCGCCGCCGTCGCCGCCCTGCGAAACTTCCCCCGCCATTACCGCCCGACCTCCCCGTCCAGCCCACCTGGTCCGTCCGGCCCGTCCACCGCGACGTCCTCCGGTACGACGCCGACCACCGGCGGCAGCACGAGCCCCTGCTCACCGTCCGCCGCGTCGACCAACACCCCGCACGGCACGCCCGATCCGGCCACCGTCGGTACGGCGGCATCCAGGAGAGCGGCACCCCGCACGCCCCGGTACCGCCACTCCCGTTCCGCTTCACCCCGGGCCGCCGCATACCGCGCCAGCGCGGCCTCCCCGGTGAACGCGAGGATCCACCGCACTCCACCCAGGTCGACCGTCAAGGGCGCTTCGGCCGCAGGGCCCGCTCCGGGCAACACGCCCATCGGCACCAGCACTTGTGACCGCCGGAACTCACCCAACCGGTCGAGGAACCGACGCCGACGGGCCCGCACTTGCGCAGCCTCGACCTCGGTCTCGACCTCGGTCTCGACCTCGGGCGCCTCTTCGGTCTCCTCCTCGGAGACCACGTCTACGGCCGCCTGGACGACCGCCTCGACGACCGCCTCCCTCGCCGTACGGATCACCGTCTGATCGGCGATGTCCGCCAACCGTGACCGTGGCGGCCCCGGCGCGACTCCGCTCACCGCTGCCTCTGGCTCGTCCACCATCAAGTCCCCGTCGCAGGGCGGCTGTTCACCCTATTTCCGTGATCAAACTTGGGCATCGTCACACGTTGCGATTACCACCTGCAACCAGATCCGAGCCAAGTGCGAACAAAGGAATTCCCAAAAGGAAGTCCCAAGTCGAGTTGCGCCGGTACACGTGTCGGCCGATGTGGCCGCTCGTTACGATCATGGCCCTCACTTCGCTGACCAGGGGGTCTTGTCGCGACGAGAGGCCCCGCACCCCGCCATGACTCAGCGTTTGCATGACCAAGACCCGTCTTCGTTCGGCGAGTTCGGCGAGTTCGGCGAGTTCGGCGAGTTCGGCGAGTTCGACCCGTCCCCGGAGCCGCCCGCAGCCCACGCGAAGGTGCTCCGGGACGAACTCGTGGCAGCCGCCGTGGGCCGCCCGCTACCTGAGCGAACTGCCGCAGGGCCCGGTCGCCCGTCCGCTGCCCACGCAACTGCGATCCCGGCTGCGTGCGGGACAACTTCCGCAACGCGGCGGTGAGTTGGGCGAGGTGCTGGACTTCGTACGCGACGAGATCGCCCCGTACCCGACCGGGAACGGGCACCCCGCGTTCTTCGCCTGGGTCAACTCACCGCCCGCGCCCGCCGGGATCGTCGCCGACCTGCTGGCCTGCGCCGTCAACGCGACCTGCGGCATGGGCGAGAACGCGGCGATGGACCTGGAGCGCGGCACCGTACGCATGCTCGCCGGCCTCGCGGGCCTGCCCGACAGCGCGGGCGGGGTGCTGACCAGCGGCGGTTCCATGGCCAACCTGCTCGCCCTGGCCACCGCCCGCACCTGGTTCCTCACCCGGCGCGGCTCCGCCGACGGCCCGGCCTACGACCGCGACCACGCCCGCCTCACCCTCTACTACAGCGCCCAGGCACACATGTCCGTCGCCAAGGCAGCCGCCTGCGTCGGCCTGCCCGCCCATCGGCTACGCCCCGTCGCCACCGACCCGCACGACCGGCTGGACCCCGCCGCACTGCGCGCCGCGGTCACCGCCGACCTGGACGCGGGCCTGCTCCCCTTCTGCACCGTCACCACACTCGGCACCACCGCCACCGGCGCCGTGGACCCGCTCGAACCGGTCACGGACCTGTGCCGGAGCACGGGGATGTGGCACCACGCGGACGGCGCCTGGGGTGGACTCGGCGCAAGCGTGCCCGCCCTGGCACCCGACTACGCGGGCGTCGGCGGCGTCGACTCACTGACCGTGGACCCGCACAAGACCCTCAGCGTGCCGGTGGGCTGCGGGGCGCTGCTCGTCCCGGACCACGAGCACCTGCACACGGCCTTCGCCCACCAGGCCTCCTACCTCACCGCCGGTGAACCGGACGCCCTGCCCTGGCTGTCCCACGCGACGATCGAACTCACCCGTCCCGGCACCCGTGCCCTCGCCCTCTGGGCCACCTGCACCACCTGGGCCGCGACGGCGTCACCGGCCTGATCGAGCACTACCTTGCCCTCGCCGACCAACTGCGCGAGCGGATCACCGCCGAACCCCGGCTCCAGCTGCTGTCCGGCGGCCCGTGGCCGGTCGCCTGCTTCCGGATCACCGACCCTTACGGGAACGCCCCGGACGCCCTCCACACCCGCGTCGCCCGCCGCGTCCAGGACAACGGGCGCGCCTACCTGGCCACCGTCGCCGTCCACGGCCGCACCGTCCTGCGCGCCGCCCTGTGCAACTACCGCACCACCACGGACGACCTCGACCTGCTGATCCGCGAAGTCCTCCACGCTGCCGAGCGGTGACCACCGGCGGCCGTCTTCCCCACCCCGGACGGTTGGGCAGAAGATGGTGTCCTGCCAAGCCGTGCCCGCGAACTCCCCGCGTGGCAAGGCTCGTTGGAAGCTCGTTGAGCGAAAGGCGATCACTCATGGCCGACGAGCCGGACACTTCGCCCGGTATCGAGCCCGACGTGCCTGACGCGGCCAACGTGCCCGCCGTACCGAACGTGGCCCGTATCTACGACTACTTCCTCGGCGGCCACACCCACTACCCCGCCGACATCGCGGCCGCCCGCCGCATCACCGCCGCCAGCCCCCAAGCGCCCCTGCTGGCCCGCGCCATGCGCCGCTGGCTGGTGCGGGTCGTGGCCGCCATGACCGCCGAGGGCATCACCCAGTTCCTCGACCTGGGGGCCGGCCTGCCCACCCAGGACAACGTGCACGAGGTCGCCGCCCGCCACCACCCCGACACCAGGGTCGTCTACGTCGACAACGACCCCGTCGTCCTCGCCGAGGGCAGGCCCCTCCTGGACCCCGGACGATCCGTACTGCTCATGGGCGACGTACAGGACATGGCAGCCGTCCTCGACCACCCCGATCTGCACACCCTGATCGACCTCACCGCTCCGCTGGGCGTCATCGTCTCCGGCGTCGTCCACTTCCTGCCCGAAACACCGGCCACCGCGGCCCAGTTCACCGAACTCCGCGACCGTCTGGCCCCGGGCAGCGCACTCGCCCTCAACTCCCTGGTGTCCGACGGCGATCCCACCGGCGCCACCACCCTGTTCCGCCTCTACCAGGGAGAAACAGGCCGCGGCCAGCTCCGCACAGCCGATCAACTACGCCGGTTCTTCGCCGACTTCACCCTCCAACGCCCGGGCCTCGTCCCCCTGGACGACTGGCGCCCCGACGCCCCCGTCCCGCCGTCCACGCTCCCCGAACCCTTGATATGGGGCGGCCTGGCACGCAAGCCGTAAGCCCCGGCCACCCAGGGAATCAAATCGGCCTCCGTGTTTCACCCCGGTTTCCGTTACGTCCCGATGGATACGTAATGGTCAAGACTGGTCCCCGAACGCTTGTGGGATTTCACAAGGACGACGGATCATTGGCCGAATCCCGCCCATCCCCCGTCCCGTCCCCGTCCCCATCCCCGCCCCTCCCCATCCCGCAGGAGCCCCCGGTGGCCGCTGGTCAGATCGCCCCCGAGCCGGCCGCGCCGGCCGCAGCACAGGCCGAGCGGCAGAAGCTGCGCAAGCACTTCGGCCGTTTCGACATCCTCTTCTTCCTCCTCTGCACGATCGTCGGCGTCGACACGATCGGCACGGTCGCCTCGTCCGGCGCCGAGGCGTTCACCTGGCTCATCGTGCTGGCCGCGGTGTTCTTCATCCCCTCCGCACTGCTGACGGCCGAGCTCGGCGCCGCGTTCCCGGAGGAGGGCGGCCCCTACATCTGGACCAGCCGGGCCTTCGGCCGCCTGGCGGGCGCGGTGAACAACTTCCTGTACTGGATCACCAACCCGGTCTGGCTCGGCGGCACCCTCGCCGTCTCCGCCGTCACGGCGTACACGACCTTCTTCAACGACGGCAAAGACCTCAGCGCCCCGGCCTTCTACGTCTTCGCCCTCGTCTTCATCTGGGTCGGCGTCCTCGCCGCGATCCTCTCCTTCGACGTCGGCAAGTGGATCCCCACCATCGGCGCCTGGAGCCGCTTCGTCCTCCTCGGCCTGTTCACGATCACCGTCGTCGTCTACGGCATCCAGCACGGCCTGCACGGTTTCGGCCCCGGCGACTTCTCCCCGACGTACGCGGGCTTCGTCGGCCTGGTCCCCGTCCTGATGTTCAACTACGTCGGCTTCGAACTGCCCAACACCGCGGGCGACGAGATGACCGACGCCCAGAAGGACGTCCCCTTCGCGATCTTCCGCAGCGCCGCCCTCGCCGTACTCCTCTACGCCCTCCCCATCCTCGGCATCCTGCTCGTCCTCCCGGTCAAGGCCATCACCGGCCTCGGCGGCTTCCTCGACGCGATCCGCCAGGTCTTCACCGTCTACGGCGGTGACGTGGCCGCCGACGGCACCGTCACCAGCAGCGGCGCCGGCACGGTGCTCGGGGACATCGCTGCGATCCTGTTCATCCTCACGGTGCTGTCCTCCGGCGTCACCTGGGTCATGGGCTCCGACCGCGCCCTCGCCGTCTCCGGCTACGACGGCGCGGCGCCCCGCTTCCTCGGCGTCATCTCCAGCCGCTTCGGCACGCCGGTCCGGGTCAACATCCTCAGCGGCCTGGTCTCCACCCTCGTCCTGGTCCTGGCCCACCAGCTCACCAACGGCAGCGCGGCCAAGCTCTTCGGCGCCGTCCTCGGTCTCGCCATCTCCACCACGCTCATCAGCTACCTGGGCATCTTCCCGGCCCTGGCGGTGCTCCGCCGCAAGGCCCCGGACGTGCCCCGCCCCTACAAGGCGCCCTTCCCCCGCACCATCAGCGTGGTCCTCACCGTGCTGATCCTGTTCGCCAGCGTGCAGTTGATCGCCCCCGGGGCCGGCGACCACTGGTTCGGCGCCAACTACCTGCCGGACGGCTGGAGTTACGACGAGCGCTGGAAGTACCTCCTCACCGAGGCCGTACCGCTCGCCGTCTTCGTCCTCCTCGGCGTCCTCTTCTGGGCCCTGGGCAAGCCGACCCGCACGGCCAACTCGCTCTCGCTCGCCAAGGAGTAACGTTCCGGTCGATCACCCGGGAACCTGGCCCTGGAACCCCGAACCCCGAACCCCGGCCCCGGGACCCCGGACCCGACAGAAGGAACCGAACCGCCGTGCCCCTGCGCTGTGTTGTCCTCGACGACTACCAGAACGTGGCGACCGAACTCGCCGACTGGTCGCCGATCGAGGACACCGTGGAGGTCGTGAGCCTGCGTGAACACCTCGACGACGAGACCGAGTTGGCCGCCGCGCTCGCCACCGCCGACATCGTCGTCACCCTGCGCGAACGCGTCCCCTTCCCCGCCTCGCTGCTCGCCCGACTCCCCCGCCTGAAGCTGCTCGTCGCCTCCGGCATGCGCAACACGGTCATCGACTACGCCGCCGCGAAGGCGCACGGCGTCACCGTGTGCGGCACGGCCAGCTCCTCGACCCCGCCCGTCGAACTGACCTGGGCGCTGCTGCTCGGCCTGGCCCGGGGAATCGTCGAGGAGAGCAACTCCCTGCGCGACGGCGGCCCTTGGCAGCGGACGGTCGGCTGCGACCTGCACGGCCGCACCCTCGGGCTGCTCGGTCTCGGCAAGATCGGCAGCCGTGTCGCCCAGGTCGGCCTGGCCTTCGGGATGCGCGTCACGGCGTGGAGCCAGCACCTCACGAAGGAGCGCGCGGACGAGGTGGGCGTACAACTCGCCGCGTCCAAGGAGGAGTTGCTCGCCGACAGCGACTTCGTCTCGGTCCACCTCGCCCTCGGCGACCGCACCCGCGGTCTCCTCGGCCCCGCCGAACTCGCCCTCCTCAAGCCCACCGCGTACCTGATCAACACCTCACGCGCGGCGATCGTCGACCAGGACGCCCTGCTCACCGCCCTGCACGAGGGCCGCATCGCCGGCGCCGGCCTCGACGTCTTCGACACCGAGCCCCTCCCCGCCGACCACCCGCTGCGCACGGCACCGCGCCTGCTCGCGACACCCCACCTCGGCTATGTGTCGCACGCCAACTACACGACGTACTACGGCCAGACCGTCGAGAACATCCAGGCCTACCTGGCGGGTTCGCCGGTACGGCAACTGCCGTAGAACCCAAGGCCCGTACGGCAGTTGACGCCCAATGACGCCGAACCCGCGCGTCACGCCGCCGTTGTCGACGACAGCCGGTAAATACCCTCGCTCCGGCGCAGATGCTGGAGGTCCACCAGGTAGCGCCGGAGCGTCACATGGTCGATCTCGCCCTCGTCGCACCAGGCGCGCAGCTTCTCGTTGACGATCCGCTCGGGGTACTCGACGCCGGGGGCGAAGGTCTGCTCGGCGATGTGCTGGAGCACCACCTGCTTGCGGGTCCACTGGGCGGGGAGGCGGATCAGCCGGCCGCCCCGGACGAAGGTCCGCAGGATCATGTCGGTGTGCTCGTCACCGGTGGCCGGGGTCTCGTCGGCGGGCTCCTCGCCCTGCCGCGCCAGCTTCTTGAACAGGTCGTAGTCGACGCGGAGTTCGCCGTCGTCCATGGTCTTCACCACGCCCTGTTCGCGCAGCTTGAGCAGGGCGAGCGCCGTCCCCTTCGAGGTCAGGCCCGCCACCTCGGCGACCTGCTCGGTGGTCTCGGCGCCCAGGGCCACCGCCGCGAAGGCGCGCACCCGGTTCTGCTCGGCGAACAGACGGAACAGTTGGTCGGTTGCCATGCCCGGAGGTTAATGGACGCCCACCCGCCGAGGGCACCGAATTTCCGGCCGTCGAACGCCCGCTCCCGGCGCTCGAAGTCCTGTTCAAAAAGGTGATCCCCGCGCTGTCGCCGTTACCAGCCATGCGCCGCCGCGTTGAACTCGGAGTGCGGTGGCGAGTCGTGCCGCCGCATTCATCGAACCAAAGGAGAACGTGATGTCTCGCATCGCGAAGGTGGCCGTGGTGGCCCTCGGCACCGGTGCCGTGGCGCTCGGTGGCGCCGGCCTGGCCATGGCGGACGCGGGCGCGCAGGGTGCGGCCGTCGGTTCGCCCGGCGTCCTGTCGGGCAACGTCGTGCAGGTGCCGGTCCACATCCCGGTCAACGTCTGCGGCAACACCGTCAGCGTGATCGGCCTGCTGAACCCGGCCTTCGGCAACACCTGCGCCAACGTGAGCGGCCACGGCCACCCCGGCCACCCCGGCCCGGGCTACGGCGGCAACGGCTACGGCCACTGATCCGACCGCACGCTTCGACCGCACCCGCGGACGGACGTACGCGAAGAGCCCCGGCACCTCAGGCGCCGGGGCTCTCCCCGTGTCCGCGACCGGTCAGCCGTAGCGGCGAACCGGCATCACGCGTACCGATAGATACTGCTGACGTCCTCCAGCTGCTGCGGCGTCACGTCCCACGGCGGCATCCGCTCCTGCCGTGCCACGACCCGCCCCTCCTGGTCGTCGCCCGCGCCCGGCGGCTTGGCCGGCAGATAGCGGGCGCCGCGGTGCTTGTTCTGCCAGCGCGTCCACTGCAGGTCGACGAAGGCGTGGTGCAGCCAGAACACCGGGTCGTTGACGGACGCGCCGCCGAGCATCACGCCCCCGACCCACTTGTGGACCCGGTTGTGGTTGCGCCAGGACGCGCTGCCCCGCCCGGTGCCCCACCCCTCCAGCCGGTTGCGGAACCCCGTGCGGCAGGTCGAGTCCCAGGGCGAGATGTCGTAGACCGGGTCGGCGAGCGCCCCGTCCAGGTCGCTCTTCGTCGGCAGCCCGATCGGGGCGCCGACCCGTCCCAAGTCCCTTGTGAGGTACGGCTCGTCGGTGATGTTCTCGGTGATCTTCCACTTGCCCGTCGCGTAGGCGAACGGCCCGGTCGTCACCTGGTGGTCGGAGCGCCGCCCGGTGCCGCCGAGCAGGTCCTTGGTCCAGGGCGTGGCGGTCGCGGAGCGTTCGCGCGTCCAGTCCCAATAGGGCACCGTCACCGAGGAGTCGACCCGGCGCAGCGCCCGCTCCAGGTCGAGCAGGAACTGCCGGTGCCAGGGCAGGAAGGAGGGCGCCATGTGCGCGGAGCGCAGCCCGTACTCCCCGTCGGGCACGAAGAACTCGATGTGCGTGCGCACGAACTCGTCGTACTCGCCCCGTCGTTTGATCTCCAGCATCGCCGCCACGAACCGCCGCTTCTCGGCGCTCGTGAGGGTGCTGACGTCCTTACGCGTGTACGCCATGGTCTCCCCCCATGTGCATCTGCTCCATCGGCCCGTCCGCCTCGCGCAACTCCCGGCCGGGGCTCAGCTCGTCGACGGCCGCGCGGGTGGCCTCCAGCGCGGTGGGATACGAGCGGTAGTGGTCGACCATGCTGAGCCAGGTGCCGTCGGCGCGGCGCATCAGATGCAGCGGCCGGCCGTCCACCGTGACCTGCCAGCCGTCCTTCAGCACACCGTGGATACGACGGCCCCGGTACGTCTCGTCGAAGGCGGTGTCCCCGGGGTCCTCGCCGGAGCGCGTGGGCCGCGAGGCCGCGACGACGGGCACGAGGGCCACGGCGAGGGCGGCACCGAACGCCCCGCGCAGCGCCTCCCGCCGCGTCCTGCGCACCGGCCCGGGTCTGACCGAATCCCGGCCCACGGGTACTCCACCGACGCTCACGCTCATGGCCCAACTCCCTCGTCCGTTCCGACCGTTCGAGGGGCTAACCGTCCGACCCCCCGCCCGGTCACCGTCCGTATCCCCCCGGGCAAGCGGAAGGGCCCGGGTCGCACCACCCGGGCCCTCTCCTCCACACTCCGGTCCTACGACCGTCCGCGCTCCGGTGCCATGGCCTACAGGCCCGCCCCCGTGACCAGGTCCGCACCCGGCACGGTCTGCAACACCGGGGCCAGGACGCCCAGTTGGGGCGCCTTCAGGTCCGGGAGGCCGAAGTTGTCGGGGTTGGGCGGGGTCAGCGGCACGTCCAGCGCCAGGCCCGGGGCCATCGTGCGCAGGTCGGAGGCGGGCGTGCTGACGCCGACGTGGTCGAAGCCGTCGCCGAGGACGTGCGGCAGCGGTGCGCGCAGGCCGAGGCCGGGCAGGCCGCCGTGGACCGGGAGTTGCGGAATGGCCCGCTCCGGGATGAGCCGGCCCTCGACGTACCGCGGGCCCTCGGGCGAGCCCGGCATGGGCACCGGGATCTCCCCGCCCAGCTTGGGGAGTTCCATGCCGAGGGCGCTCTCCGCGCCTTCCAGCGGCACGGGCACGGGAACCGCGCCGAGCGCGGCGGCGGGGGTCGCGGCGGCGGCGCCGGTCGCGGCCGCCACGGCCGTGATGACGGCGGCGATGGTTCCTCGGGTGGTCGACTTCATCTCGAGTACGGTCCCTTTCGGAATTCGGAGGCTCTGCGTGCTGAAGCTCTGTGTGCTGCCCGGGTAACGAGGCCGGGCAGGACTTCAGTTCAAGATTCCCCCGGGTGCCGTAGTAGTCAGCTTTCCGGAATTCCCGTCCACGGACCGGAATCCGCTTCCCACCAGCGGGCCGGAACCGTCAATTCCCGCCCGCTGTCCGGTCGTTCGTCCGGTCGTCAGCCGCGCAGGCTGCGGGCGGGCAGGATGATGTGCGCGGCGGCGTTCAGGGTGTCCTCGGAGCCGGCGAACTCGGCCAGCGCCTCGGGGGTGACGGGCTTGCCCGGCTCGGCCTCGGGCCACGGGCGGGTGGTGAACACCAGGTAGGCGAAGCCGCGTTCGCCGACCGCCGCGAGCCACTCGGGCGGCGGCACGCACTGGGCGTTGAGCTGCGGCATGTTGAGGACGGCCTGCCCGGACTCGATGAGCATGGTGATCGGCAGGCTGGGCCTGGTGGCGCCGTCGACGACGTTGCCGCCGACCGGGAGCCCGTTGTCGGTCAGCAGCCGTTCCACGGCGGCGGTGGCGGCCTCGGGGCCGTCCGCGGCGTCGCCCAGGGTGTAGGCGAGGAGGTAGGGCATGTCCCCGTCGGGGGCCTCGCCGCTCCACGCCAGGACGACGAGGGTGCCGAGGTCGGCGACGCGGAAGGGGCGCGTTTCGCTTGAGGTTGAGGTCACCGCGCGACCTTATCGACGGGCCGGAAGGCCACCGGACGCGTTCTCACCCGTCCGGCCGATGGCGCGGGCACCCCGCCACACGAACGAGGGACGCCTCGCGACGCCCCTCGAACACCACCGGCGAGACTCAGCTCTGCAGCGGCAGACCGCCGAGCAGCGGGTTGTGCTGGTTCAGCGCGGCGGTCGCACCCTTGACGGTGTTGAGCGCGGAACCCTTGTTCTCGGTGTCGAGCGCGTCCGACTGGTGCTGCAGCGGCATCACGTCGGCGGGCTGGAGCTGACCACTGGTGAGGGTGTTGACGGCGCCGGTGAGGCTGGTGGGCGTCACGTCGGCGGGGCTGTAGGCGAACGCGGGCGCGGCGGCACCGGCGATGGCGAGGGACCCGGCAACGACAGCGGCAGCCTTCAGGGACTTCATCGTGTTCCTTTCTTCGGCAACTCATGTCACCAGAGCGAATTCTGTCGCCGTGTGTAACGAGTTCCGGCCGGGGCGGAAACCCCGTGCGCAGAAAGTTTCTGCTGCCCACCCGAATGCAGCGTGTGTCTCATCGGCGTTTCCCATCCTCATATGAAAAGGCCGTGGAACGGAAAGACCGCCGGGCCGACCCCGGAAAAGGGACCGGCCCGACGGCCGTTCTACGACTGTTCTACGGCTGCTCGCGTCAGACGCTGGGAACAGCCGGTACCGCGGGCACCGCCGGAAGCGCGGACGTCGACGGCAACGACGGCAGCGCGGGCAGTCCCGGCAGGCTCGGTGCGGGCAGACCGCCACCCAGCAGCGTGGCCGCGACCACGTTGACGAGGCCGGTCACCACACCGGTGACCGCCGGGACGACGCCGGCGACATTGCCGGAGGTGACCGCCGCGAGCAGCGTGGCGACCGCTTTCTGCAGGGACGCGAGGGCGTCACCGGCAAGGTCGGCGGGCGCCTTGGCCTTGGAGTCGTCGCCGCTCTTGAGCGAGGGCAGCGCGGGCAGCGCGGGCGCCGCCGGCACAGCGGGCACGGCAGGCGCCGCGGGGACCGCCGGAACCGCCGGAGCGGCCGGCGCCGCCGCGGTGATCTTGGCGACGGCCGCGGTGACGGCGTCGCCCAGCGTCTTCGCCTGGTCGGCGGAGAGCTGGCCGTTGTCGGCCTTGAGCGCCTGGGTCAACAGGTCGGTGACGGGGGTCAGCACGCTGCCGAGGTCGCCGAGGCTCTTGACCGGGGCGAGCAGTGCGTCAGCGTTGGGGACCGGCGCGCTCGACGCGGCGTGGACGTGCTTCCGCGCCGAGTCGTTGTCGGCCGCGACGGCCGCGGGGCCGGCGATTCCGATCAGGACAGTGGCACAGAGCACGGAGGACGCGACGCGCCGTGCGGGCAGACCACGCATGGGTGTTTCCTTTCGGTGGTGCTTCGGATCTTGAGCCCACCGTGAAAGCGCTCACCACCATCTGCAACCGGTCGGACGCGCCGGGTGACCGCCCGTCAGCCGCGCGGTCGACGTCGTGCCTGGTGAGGGGCATGTCAAGACCGAAGCGCCGGACCGGGACCGCTACCGCCCATTCGGGGCAACACCGCCGAACGCCGACCGGCCGTCCCCCCGTGGAAGGACCACGGGTGAACGGCCGGACGAAGTGATGCGCGCGGACGTCAGTCGTTGACGCAGGTGTTGCCGAAGGCCGGGTTCAGCAGGCCGATGACGTTGACGGTGTTGCCGCAGACGTTGACCGGGATGTGGACCGGCACCTGCACGACGTTGCCGGACAGCACGCCCGGGGAGTGGGCGGCCACGCCGTGCGCGTCGCTGTCGGCGGCGGCGATGCCGGCGGTGCCCGCCATGGCGGCGGCGGCAACGGAGGTCAGGACCAGGCCCTTCGCGATACGCGACATGGAGAGGTGCTCCTTGGGGTTGAAACAAACATCCGGGCGGGGATGCCCGGCGCTGTGTCAACGCGCGGCGCCCAAAGGGGTTGTGCCGCCAATGGGGTGATCTCCCAGAGGGCCGAACTTCACCATTCCGACACACTTGTTGCGTTTCGCCGGATTAATACGGATAGCCACTAGAGTTGCGCACCTCCCGAAGTACCCCTATAGCCAGCAAATCGCACATAGGGGCCGTACTTCCCGAAAGGGCACCGCCGGTCATGCGCAATTCCCTGGGTCCGTTGCTGCGCCGGGCGTCGACGGGCGCTCTCGCCCTCGTCACGATCTGGGCCCCGGCCGCGTCCGGAGCATCCGCCCCGCCCGCGGAGGCGGCGCGTGTCCCCTTCGCCCAGCGCTACCACGCGCTCCAGCACGGCGGCATCGTCCGCGCGGCCAACACCTCCATCAGCTGCCGCGCCAACTCGGCCGCGTGCCCGGCCGTACGAGAAGGACAGGCGGCGGTCAACGGCGACTTCGACATGTTCTACGTCGACGTCGACCACGACCCCAACACCTACAACTCCTCCCGCGCGGAGATCCGGCTGCCGGAGGGCGCCCGGGCCACGTACGCGCGGCTGTACTGGGGCGGCAACCTCCGCGTGGGCGAGCAGAAGCCGCCCAAGGACAACGGGCGGGTGCTGGTCGCGGAGCCCGGTGGCGAGTACAAGGCGGTGCTCGCGGACACGGTCGTCGGGCACCGGGTGGCGGGCGGCGCGGACGCGTTCCAGGCCTCGGCGGACGTCACGAAGCTGGTCCGGGAGAGCGGTTCGGGCCTCTACACCGTGGCCCAGATCAACACCGCGATGGGCAAGTCCGCGACCGGGGCGTGGGGCGGCTGGACGCTCGTCGTGGCGTACGAGAAGCCGCAGGAGCCGCTGCGCCGGCTGGAGTTGTGGGACGGCTTCGACGCGATGGACTCCCGTACCGGCGCGGAGATCCGAATGCGCGGGGTGCGTGTGCCCGCGCACGCCGGGGGACGCGCGGGCGTGGTGGCGTACGACGGGGATCGCGGCCGTACCGGGGATTCGCTCACGCTCTCGACCGGTCGTACGAACGCCACCGCGCTCGGTGACGGCGCCAACCCCCGTGACGACGTGCTGAATTCCACGATCAGCGACCCGGCGGCGGCGCCTTCGGAGCGTGCGCCCGCGTATGCGAACACGCTCGGCTACGACTCCGATGTGTTCGATCTCGGCAAGGCGCTGCGTCCCGGCGGTGACCAGCTGGCCTTCCGGCTCGTTTCCCAGCGGGACGCGGCGTGGTGCGGGGCGCTCTTCGTCGCCGTCGACGCCCAGCAGTGAGGCGCGTTCCCGCCCGCAGTCCCGAGCGCCACCCGTGAGCGAGGAAACCGCGCAATGCACCAGCCAGCAACCGACACTCGGCCACGGGTCCTGCACCTCGCCCAGCCCGTGGACGCCGGGGTCGCCCGTGTCGTCATCGATCTGACGCGGACTCAGCTCGCCTCGGGCCTGCACGTCACGGTCGCCTGCCCCGCCGGCGGCATCCTCGCGGACGGGGTCCGGGCGCTCGGTGCCGACGTACGGCTGTGGGAGGCGACCCGGTCACCCGGTCCGGCGCTGGTCTCCGAGGTACGGCGGCTGGCCCGGGTGGTCGCGGAGGTGCGGCCCGATCTGGTGCACGCGCACAGCGCGAAGGCGGGTCTGGCCGGGCGGCTCGCGGTGCGGGGGCGGATCCCGACCGTGTTCCAGCCGCACGCCTGGTCGTTCGAGGCGGTCGGCGGGGTCACCGCCGCGTTCGCCGTCGGCTGGGAGCGGTGGGGCGCGCGGTGGTCCACGCGGACGGTGTGCGTGAGCGAGGCGGAGCGGACGACCGGGCTGCGGGCCGGGGTCCAGGGCCGCTGGAGCGTGCTCCCCAACGGCATCGACACCGAGCGCTTCCACCCCGCGGCCGTGGACACCGTACGGGCCGGGATCGAGCAGCTCGCCGGGGTCGATCCGGCGGCGCCGCTGGTGGTGTGCGTGGGGCGGCTGTGCCGGCAGAAGGGCCAGGACGTCCTGCTGAGCGCGTGGGACGAGGTGGTCCGGCGGGTGCCGAAGGCGCGGCTCGTGCTCGTCGGCGACGGACCCGACCGGGCCGCGCTGCGTCAACTCGCCCCGGATTCCGTGCTGTTCGCGGGTTCCGTCGCCGATCCCGTGCCCTGGTACCAGGCCGCCGACCTGGTGGTCCTGCCCTCGCGCTGGGAGGGCATGGCGCTGGCCCCGCTGGAGGCGATGGCCTGCGGGCGACCCGTCGTCGTCACCGATGTCGCGGGCGCCCGGGAGAGCCTGCCCCCCGGACACGCGCCGCACGCCGGAGAGGCGGGCCATTGGAAGAGGTGCCTGGTCCCGGCCGAGAACCCGGCGGTGCTGTCCGGGGCCGTCGCCGAGCTGCTGCTCGACCCGCTGCTGCGCGAGTCCCTCGGCCACCAGGGACGCCGGTACGTCCAGTCCACGCACGACGTGCGGCACACCGCCGAAGCGGTCGCGGGGGTCTATCGCGAGCTGCTCGGCGGCGCCCCGGAGGCGAAAGAAAAGGACACGTCCGTCGTGCCCACCGAGTGCAGGGAGTCCATCCACTCGTGACTGCGGAAAGCACCGTCCCCTCCCCCGGCGGACAGCCACGGGACCACGGATTCTCGAACGTCTCGGTCATCCCCCGCCGCACCGGCGGCGGTTTCCGGTTCCCGGTCCGCAGACCGCCCGCGCGGCCGGTCTCACCGCTGCCGCTGCTCGGCGCGGACCTCGGCGCCGCCCTGCTGGGCGCGCTCGCCCTCACCGGCAGCCAGCGCCGCCCACTCCTGGTGGCCCTGCTGATCGCCGGGTCGATACTGCTGCGCCCGCATCTGCCCCGGTCCGTACCGCGCGTCCTCGACGAACTGCCCGCCGTCTGCGGCCGGATCGCGGTCGCCTGGCTCGCCCTCGGCACGCTGACAGCGGCCTACGCCCCCGACCGCGCGCTCTCCGCCCGCACCCTGCTCCTGGGCTTCGCCCTGCAAACGGCGGCCAGTTGCGTGGCCCGCGGCGCGGTCCACAGCCGTCGCCGCAAGGCACTCCTCAATCGCCCCCGCACCGCCCTGGTGATCGGCCCGGCGACGACCGCGCAACGCGTGGCGGCAGCGGTGCTACGGCACCCGAAGTGCGGGATCGAGCCGATCGGCATCGTCGCCGAACACCCGGACGGCACCGAGGGGTTGCCGGTTCTGACCACCGGCGAGGAGGTCGAGCGCGCCCTCATCCAGAACGGCGTCCGAGCCGTCCTCACCGTGCATCCCTCGGTACGGTCCGAACGCGGGCCGCTGCTACGGGCGTTGGCGGAGTCGGGCTGCGTGGTGTGGGAGGTCGACGCCGACTCACCTTCGTACGAGATGCGCGACCAGCTCGCCGGATTCGCCTGCCGCAGGCTGGAGTTGGGGTCGCGGAGGCCGGGCAGCCTCGGTAAACGCGCGCTGGATGTCCTGGCGTCCGGCACCCTGCTCCTCCTGGTCAGCCCGCTGCTGCTGGTGTGTGCGGTGGTGCTCCGTCTCACCGACGGGCGCGGGGTCGTCTTCCAGCAGGAGCGGATCGGCAAGGACGGGCGCCCCTTCACGCTGCTGAAGTTCCGCACGCACCGCCCGGTCGACGAGCACGAGGCGGCCACCCGCTGGAGCGTCGCGGGCGAGCTGCAGATGAGCCGCTTCTGCCGCTTCCTGCGCCAGACCTCGCTGGACGAGCTGCTCCAGCTCTGGAACGTGTTCCGGGGCGACATGAGCCTGGTCGGCCCGCGCCCCGAACGCCCGTACTTCGTCGCGCAGTTCAGCCAGACCTACCCCGGCTACGCGGCCCGCCACCGGATGCAGACCGGTATCACCGGCCTCGCCCAGATCCACGGGCTGCGCGGCGACACCTCGATCGAGGACCGCTGCCGGTTCGACAACGCGTACATCGACAACTGGTCGCTGTGGCAGGACATCTGCATCCTGGCCCGCACGGTCACCGCGCTCGTCCGTCCGACCGGGAGCTGAGCCGTGAACCACCGCCTGCGCACGTTCGCCCCGGTCCTGCCGGTCGTCGCCGTGATCGCCCTGCTCGGCCTGCCGCTCACCCCGGGCGAGGGCGGCGCCGGCCCGGCCGACGCGGTCTCCGGGCTCGTCGTGCTGTACTGCGGAATCCGGCTCCTCCGCGACCGGCAACGCCCCCTCACCCCAACTGCCGTAGCGGTCATGGGACTTCCGGTCCTGGGCCTGTCGATCGCCGCGATGGGCGCGTCCTCACCGGGCGCGGGCCTGAGCGGCCTGGGCCGCTACCTCCAGATCTTCGTACTGGTCCCCGCGGCAGTCGTCCTCCTGATCCGCGACCGCCGCGACTTCCGCCTCCTGGCCTGGTCGTTCGTGTCACTCGCGCTGTGGCAGGGCGGGATCGGCGTCAAGCAGTACGTCACCGCGACCGGCGCCTCGTACCAGGGCGAGGACATCCGCGCGGTGGGCACCTTCGGCCCGACCGATGTGATGGGCATGGCGACGGTCGTGTCCTTCGGCCTGATCTGCGCGCTGGCCCTGGCCCTGGGCCGAAATGACGCACGCCAACGGGCAGTTGCGGCAGCCTGCGCCTTCGCCCTCCTGATCCCCCTCGCCCTGTCCTTCAGCCGAGGCGCCTGGATCGCGACGGCGGCGACCTGCACGATCCAGCTGGCCCTGGCCGGCCTGCGCCGCGCCCTGAAGGTGGCCACGGCGGTGACGGCGGCGGGCGTGGTCCTGGTAGGCGGCTTCGGCGTCGGTACGGCGATGCTCCAGGAACGGATCGACAGCATCACCCAAGTCACCGACGCCCCGGACCAGTCGGTGATCGACCGCTACACGATGTGGGCGGCGGCAACAGCGATGTGGCGCGAACACCCGCTGACCGGCGTCGGCTTGAAGGGCTTCCCCGAACACCGGGACGGCAACGCCTCGTTGGCATTGTCCTCAGGCAGCGACACGGAAGGCGCAGGCGCCGCCTTCCTCAAACAGCCCCTCCTCTCCCCGCACAACATGTACCTCCTGGTCCTCAGCGAACAGGGCCTGATCGGCCTCGTCACCCTGGCAGGCAGCTGGCTGGCCCTCCTGGTCTGCGCGCTGCGCGGCCTGTTCCGAGTCCACCGCGCCAAACTCCCCGGCCTGGACTGCGCGTTGGTCTCCACGGGCCTCCTGACCTGGCAACTGATCGACTTCATGTACGCAGACATCGGCGGCCCGTCAACGGTCCTGACGGCGGTGGTCTTCGGCGTGGTGGCGTGGTGGTCACTGGTGGGAGCAACGGCTGAGGACCGGCCGACGGCGACAACTCCGGTGCCGGTGACCGCCGAAAGGGCCATGTCCCAATGACGGTGACGGGCAACACCGAGCAGGGCAGCGCCCCAAAGGGGCGCGGGGCTGTATCAATCA
>Ga0307515_10006831_pt1 | contig 22700 bp, 27 predicted proteins | sample 17_EM_MG_FD_194513 | JGI IMG/M metagenome (GOLD analysis project Ga0307515, IMG submission 194513) | Populus trichocarpa ectomycorrhiza microbial communities from riparian zone in the Pacific Northwest, United States - 17_EM | ecosystem: Host-associated > Plants > Roots > Unclassified | place... | reverse complement strand
TCTGGCATGACTCTCATCCGGGGATGTTGGTCGTTGCTTTTCCCTTGATGTTCCTATCTTACGACCTCAAGATTACATCGTGTGGAAACATTTCTATCTGGTTCGCGACCTGGAGATCACAAAAAGAGGTACGATCGGACCTCTGATCTGGCGGAGCGTTGCCTACCCCCACAATACACAGTCGTAAACTAGGTTGGGGTCGTGCACTGCCGGATAATGACGCCATCATCCCACAACCCCTTCCTCAGCCAAAACGACTGCGTGTCACGACAGTGTAACGGTAGACGTCATTATTCGAAAATGCACGGCGCCAACCTTACCTCTGCCTTATTTCCCAAAGTTTCGAACTTTCCGGGACAGCTCCAGAACTTTCGAGAAAAATATGGCACGGATAAATTTCTAGATCTAAGTTGAGTGGCATCTCCCCCAGTTTTTCTCGCGGATCTACGCGCTTATTCAAGTAGACGCGCCGCAGACACACATGTGCATTTGCCATTGACCGAATCCACCCGGTTCACGTTTCGGGTGCTCTCATGGGCGGCTGGACGAGAACCGACCGAAAATGGTTGCCATGGCTTCCTTGTCCTTTCCTCTTCCTATGCCGATTACCACTGGTAAAGTGTTCCGGTGACCTGCCAGCACAACACTTGTGCGTGAATAGCGATCGTACTTCGCTGACCGAAGGATGTGGCGGCAGAGATCATGTGTCAAGTCAGTGAAAAACGACTGACTGATCAGAACTGACACCCCCTCCGCGATAATCACCTGGGTCGGTATAATAGCGGAGCATATTACCTTAATCCTGCCAATCCTCACCTACGAGGCATGAGGGAGGGGCCGCCCGGCGAATCCTACTGTCCGTGGGGGGAGGGCAGTCTGTAACCATCTCACGAAGGTTTGACAGAAGGAAATGCAGATTTTACCGTGAACCGTACGGTGTATAGCAGTTGCATGGCATGATACGGTGACGGTCGGGGACGACAGGATGGAGCGGTCGTGGGAGGTAGAGGATAGAGGGCGGTCCAAGAAGCGTTGATAAGCTATTGAAAATTTGGATTCCCACTTTCAACCCTCCATTCCCACTCGTGCGAATACCCAGGGAGAGAGTAACCGTTGAATGCCTGTACCATTAGTCCAGGATTTCCGAGTCGCCATATGGTTTCGCCTTGAAGTAGGTTTCGTCGTAATGATGAACCCTCACAAAACCATCTTCTCCGCCAGAAGCGTAACACGTGCCGGTGGGCGATACAGCGATACTATTCCGAATACCAACAGGCAATCAGCGGCTGTTAAGGTCAGAGACACATCGGAGTCAAGCTTGACTAACGTGTTGACCGGACCGAAATGCCCCTTAACTCGGCCAACTTCTTCCTCGAAGATTTTGTGCCAGAATCTGGTTTCGAATTTACCCTGACGAAGGGATGTGGTCGTCACACTCATGGCTTCTTGGCCGCCACCGAGTAGGATCTGGGATCAAACTCGGTCAACAAAAGGAAACACGAATTCGCTGATTGGGGCCAGAAATTGACGCCAAGGTATTCATTCGAGATCTACTCACGTATGGTTTACCGAACGCGATCGCTGCACTATTCAGTGGAGTTTCTGTCGTGTACGTTTTCAGGACTTTGAGGTCCTTTGTTTGATGCAACTTTGGGATGGTTTGAGATCAATGAAGAATCGGTCTCCCGATGTTCTATCGCGAGAGGGTGGAATCGCTTACTCTCGCGGCTTTGTCTTTTGAACTGGTGATGAAGTAGGTACGATCTGGAGACATCTGTAGATCTGTAACTTCGTCTCCGTGGGCTCGCTCGTTGTTGTCAACTTCCTCGCCGGTTTTGTAGTCAAAGATTGCGACTTTGCCGGACATGTGCCCGGTTACGATGCGGTTTGGAACGTATGAAAACGCGCAGACGGTGGCTTTTGACCCAATAGGGTTGAACATGTGAGCCGGTTCACTCGTCTCTGCGTAAAATAAACGGGGATCAGTACGGGTATGTGGTGTTGTTAATTCGGTAACAGACGTCTCGTTCCGTCACCATCTCGGTTGACGTTGAATACACGGATGGCGCCCTGGTAGCCCATACGCTGTTCCGTTATACAAACGACTTGGTCGTCAGTTTCGTTAAAGGCCACACTTTTGACGGCTGTGGGAAATTCCCACTTGTACAGGCATTTGCCTGACTGAACGGACCACAGTCTGAGGGTGTTATCAGCCGAGCCAGACATGAGAAACCTAGATTGCGCTGGTCCAAACAATTCATTAGGTTCTCGAGAACAAATGGGGGCTATGGGGGGACGCACAGTCGACATCGATCGTCCAGACCGCCCCACTGTGACCGTCGTAAGTTCCGAGACGTTCGCCGTTGTGTGAGAACCAGACGTTGATAACGTGGTCCTTGGAGCAGGAGAAGAGCAGGTCTCCCTCTTTGTTGAACTTTATCTGGGTCAGAGATCGTTCGTGGCCTGGAATTCGAAAATGGGCCTGGGTTGCGCGGACCGAATCGAAGAACAAGAACCTTGTAGTAATATTGGCCGCTATAAATGAGACTGTGAGTGGATGCAGCGTGCGACACAGTCGACCATCCACGGACCATGTCTGCTCGAGAGTGTTATCGACGGAGATCCGGATGAAAAAAAGATGAGGGTCACGTGGGAATGCTTGATCGAGGATAGTCTGTGCGATTCGAGGGCGGTTGACGCGTTGACGGCGTAGACACGACCGGTACGTTCTGGAATAGTTTGGGGTGTTCTTTTCGTTCCTCTGCTGGCGGTGTTCGCTCCAACGAACTGATCGCGACTCCAGCAGCTGGAGCAAGGGTACGGTTGTGCCGGACTTGGTCAACTCACGTCATGGTTCCCACGAGCTCTCCAAGGTCATGAACCCCTGAGAGGGGACTGGGTGTAACCTCTCCAATTTGTTCTTAAACACCGACATCACTCGCAATGTCTTTCGCAACGACGACCAACCCAAACATCTATAATAACCCCAACGGAGACACTCCAATCATGCCTTCCGCTGCGGCGATCTCTCGCCAGCGAACGCCCACTCCCCATACGACCAAGCAGGGTAAGTTAACTTTGCCGCAGCCCACTTGATTTTCTAATTCGCTTCCCATACCCTTTCCTCCCTCTCCGGTCGCCTTCTTCGCCGTTCTTCCTCCTGCGGCTGTGATCTGATTTACCGGCATCGGCAGGATTGATGTGCGCATCGATTCCCACGACTGCTTGTACTTCAGAATTTCACCCGCGAAATTGAACACCGCGACGTTTGTCGTGTCCCTTCCCCCCGTCCCCACGCCCTCTTTTTTCATTTCCCACCTTTAAGCACACTCTTTTCTCTTTCTGATTATGCTAACCCTTCCCCTCTAAGACAAACCTCCATCTCCCGCCAGCGACAAACCATCATCCGACTTCCCTCCTCCCAGCCCTGATGCTGATCTTCTCTTGCCTGACATCGAAAACCCTCTGAATATGTCGGATAACAGACCTCCGTTTCCCGCAAGGGGTCGTCCGAGGTCTCGCCCTTCCTCCCGTAGATTCCCACCTCCTTCATCCCGCCCTCAGTCCCAATCCCTCTCCGCGTCCGCGTCCTCTTCTAATTCTATGATCTACCCTCGCACTTCACCTACGGTGGAAAATCACCCACACTACCTCCATTATGCCCCGCCCCAGCCACACTATCCTCCACACACCAGTTATGTTACCCCTTACGCCTCCCAACCCATGATTCCCACTCCCACCTACGCATATAGTCTGCAGTCACCCATCGACATGCAGGGTGCGATGGGTCCCCCTGTCTACATGCATTCACAGCAGCAAGATCCTTCCTCCTCGAACCTGCCCTCTCCACGCCCTTCTTCATTCTCCCAGCACGGGCATACACCACCCACCTTAGGCCATCAACCATCGCCTCCCCCTCCTGTGACATCTGGCCCGCCCCAATTCTCGAGCACCCCAGGCTATCATGCCATGCCGTACTCTTCCCAGCCACCTACCCATTTCGGGTATCCGTCCACCCAGTCTTACCCAAACCCCAGTTACCCACCGACGTACCTCCAACCACCATTTCATTCACCCTATCAGCCCGACCAGGACGGTCAATGGTGGTATTCGAGGCAGTATGAGGGTCCACAATATTATCGTCAACGGCCTTACCATGTACCATACCAGCCTCAGCAGCAACAGTTGCCTGCGGAACGTTATCAGCAACAACAGCCGCAATCGGGTCCTTCTTCAGACGTTCAGTTGCGATCGCCTCGCGTTTCCCAGCCACAAGCCAGGTTCACGCCAACCCAACCCCAACCCCAACCCGCTGCCTTGGGTTCGCCACCACCACAATCGTCTCCCCCAAAATCAGACCCGTTGGTTCAATCGCCGCCGCCAAGCACTGGTAAGGAAACGATCCGCCAGCCGTATCATCCCAACCCTCCTCCTCAGAGATCGGAATGGGTTATGTGGGCGGGGAACGTGCCTTCGGACACCACCAACGAGGAGCTTTGGAAGTTCTTCAGTAAACCTTCAGATCCCTCAGAGGATGCGACAGAAGAGAACGCTGGCGTGTCGTCCGTTTTCCTTATCGCGCGATCGAATTGCGCGTTTGTAAACTTCGATACGGAGGCTCACCTCAATGCTGCAATCACTCGATTCAGCGGTCAAAAAATCCGACCTGACGATCCGAAATGTCCAAATTTGGTTTGTCGGGTCCGGAAAAAAACGGACGATTTGAGAGCTGGCGTTGGTGGTCAACGGGGCGTGGGGTTGCACATGAAGTGGATTCAGGAGCGGAAGCAGAAGGCGAGGATGGGCGGCAAGTCCCCGGTGGATGACTTGACGCAGAGGACATCGAATCTGTCTTTGACAAGCGACGAGGAGGGTAGTGGGGAAGGGGATGGGAATCGTTCGTTCGAACGGTCTAGCGGGTCAGAGTCTTTCGCGTCCACAACGTCCAGTACTTTTGCACAACACTTCCCTAAACGCTATTTCATCCTCAAGTCTCTGACCCAGGTAGGCCAACACGCACGTCACCCAGTCGTTTGATGTCCCCAACTCATATCTTCTCCCCGATAGTACGACTTGGATCTTAGCGTCGAGAAGGGTTATTGGGCTACTCAGCGGCACAATGAAGTGATCCTCGACCAGGCATACCGGACTAGTGCCGACGTTTACCTGATCTTTGGGGTGAACAAGAGTGGGGAATTTTACGGGTACGCCAGGTGAGGCCCCTTTGTTTCATCGCTTTCGGTTGGGGTCCTGGACTTATTACGTTGGATAGGATGGCCGGTCCGATCTTGCAGAGCGAGACGAAAGTTGCGTGGGCGTCTCGTACCAATTCCCCTCCGTTCACGCGTGTCGAACGAATCAATTCGATTTCATCTGCCGATTCGCCAGGCCCTCGGTCGCCCCGGACCATCCTTCCGCTTGCTGAACAAAGATTTGCTGACAGCTCCCCCTCTCCGTACACAACTTCTAGCCCAGCCCTCGGTCGCAACCCGTACAGCCAGTCCCTGTTTCCAGTCACTGAACGCGCCTCCCCTTTGTCTTCGGGTGCTCATGAAGGTCCCGTTGACGTCGATGGGATGTACATTCCTGGCGTGGGCAACGATGGGGATGGCCAAACCCCTAATCAGGGAACTGTCTCTGCACCCGCCGAACTCCACCAATCTCACCGAAAGATCACCTTGGGCACACCGGAAACTAAGTTCAGCGCGGATGTGGTCTCAGGTCGTCACGAATCCCGAAACCGGCAGTTATCCAAGTTGAGGACTCATTCAACGCCGATTCAGAAGGTCCAACAGGCGATGGTGGAGAAAAGGCAACAGGAATCATACGAGTTCCATTTGGACAGGACGGCCCCCGTTCGCGCTCTGAGGCACCCCCCAGCGAGTGCTTCCTCTGGGGCCGGAGGGCAGTCTGGCAGTTCGTTGATGCGCACCATCGAAGAGCAACGAGGACAAAGCGGAACTCCCGAGACTCCGCTGGATGCTGCGAAAAAAGGCGAATCCCCCGAAGTTGATGGCGAGGATGAGCCCGAGCGTGTGCCCTCACCCGGCCAGGCAGAGGGTGCGATCGACAAGCGAGCAGAGGAACCTCCGACTTGGGGAGAACCGTTCAGGCTGGAGTGGATCAAGGCGGAGAGGCTTCCGTTCTATAGGACGAGACACCTCAGAAACCCGTGGAATCACGATCGGGAGATCAAGGTTTCACGGGACGGGACGGAGTTGGAGCCGAGTGTGGGGCAGGCATTGTTGGAAGAGTGGGATAGGGTGATCGAGACGCCCTCAGCGGAGAAGGCACCTCAACAGCCTGGGGGGACGGGTGGTGGTGGCAGGCAGCAAGGAAGGGGTAAGGGAGGAGTTACCGGTGGAGGTGTTCAGAAGGGTAAGAGGTAGGGAGAAGCAGGAAGGTGGAGGTGGGTTCGGAAGAAGAATGTATAGTGATTTCCTCTGCGTCTTTTCGTTTACTAAAATCGTTGCCGCAGCCCAAAAATCAACGCCAACGGTCGCTGACGCTCCTGGTCCTCAGATATTGACGAGAAGGGGGTACAGTTCGCCTCGTCTCTACCACAGGTTCTGGGGTCGCCACCGCCCATTCGTCCTTGTCGAAATACACGCACGCATACACACGAATTACGCACACCACGCACGCAGCAACGCAACCACATGACAACAATATCCATTAACTTACAACCCGTTGTAATCCTTCTTTTGAGTGGTGGGGAGGGGAGCGTTTTTTGCCCTCCGAAACCCTTGCCTCATTGGCCATTCATGTCGCACTCTGAGACAAGGCCGGAGGTTGGCCGGAGCCTTGGCGAAATGGGACACGTCGAGCGATTTGTCCTCTTCCATCCGAACGGGAATCGCCGCAAGGTATCCTTTCCCATCTCGAGATGTATCTCATCCTAGTTCACCTTTCCCGCCTGTCCGCGGGCTGGACGTGGTCGATGCTTTCTCCTCACGTTTTTTACGTATTTTCACCTTGGTCGCTCATTGCTTTCAATCGTATCTATTCTTTCCTTCCTTTCTGATTATGGCACTGTGCCTTTCCTAAATCTTACATCCCCATTTCGGATTTCTAGGTTCAACTCTTTCGTCCCACGTCGATCGACATCCCTAGCATTGTTATCGCCATCGCTGTCTCTTCTCGCTTTGATTTTTTCTTCGTCTCCACTGTGTCGCCGCGCGCATGTTCTTCGTTCATTATTTTCGCTACTCAATGACTCCTTTTGGCTGCCCCCCCCCCACACGCGTTCATTACTTACTCTCTCCCGTTTCTCCTTCCTGGGTCTTTATTATCTTCTTTGGGTCATCGTTCCGCCCTCCCCGCGGTCGTCTGTATTTCCGCTCTCTAAAACTGTTTATTTTGGGTCTTAAGCTCGCAGGGGTCAAACTTGTCAGTCTCTTAGTCGTACGTGTAGCGCTAGAACTTCCTTTGTTTTCTCTCTATCTTTCTCCGCGTCTCTCATTAGAACTTCACACTCTGCTCACCTACTTCCAGTGATGATTTCAACACCATCTGTAGCACCACTCTCTGCTTGGCAATAATATACGAACCGCCTCGGTGGCGCAAGATATCACTGTGTGCCCTTATATCTCTGTACGACGCCGGTGACTTCACGTTCATGGAATTGGGACTTCTCCCTCTCATGCGCTAAATATGAGATAGTATAGTACCTTTCGCCGGTCCTTTCGACCATCCCTCCACACTCTACGCATCTATATCTTCAATTTATTTGTTTACTCCTCGATCACCTGGACTCCAGGAGCCATATCCGTATTCAACTCCGGTATCGAGCTGGCAGGAGCTAAGTAACACCCCGTTGACGATGGACTGACCTCCGAGGGAAGTGGCGCGGTATTTCCAAGTCAAGGCTATTTAGCGTTGGGGTTGTTCGCTACCAATCTGCCAAAACGGCAGCTGCCTGGAATAGTCCTAGCTGGCAACCGGCAGGAAGTTGAATGAATTCCGAGCTGAAGTCCCGCCTTTCATAATTTGCATTCCCCCGTTACGCTACACGGACGTCTCGGATGACTGCCGGTCAAAACGAACCCGCCACCCAACATTTCTCGAGAACGGGAACGGTGCCGGTGAACCCCCGGACGAAGAGGTGGAAAATGAAACGCAACCACTGCGCACCAGACACCGTGGTCGAACCCGCCAAGTGAGGTGCACAAAACACCCCTCCAAACACGGACTCTGTCCCCTACGCCCCAGAACCCGTCCGGAAAGAAGCATTCACGTCCGTCGGAGAACTCGGGACACCACCGGGTCGTCGTGTTGTGGGAGATGGCGGAGACGGGGTTGTCCACGATTGCAAGAAGGGAAAGGGGACGGCCGCAATCCACGAAGGAGGAACCGACCGTTCGCGATTGGGCTAAACAACCTGGGGCCTGGAATCCGGGACCCTGTTGGTATTCTATGATGCAAGAAGCGGGTTAGGTAGATTAGGGGGTGTGTCGTAGAAAATGGACCGTTTCTTATACAATCTAACAACCTGCCACCTACTCCGACAGAACCCGCCGGAACTGCCTGGCAAATCCTTTATTGTGTGATCGCGACCGGTTTCGGGTCGGAAGCGATCGACCATTCTCTGTTCGTTCCACCATCACTACCGCCCAGGAACAGGGACCTAAGTTTTTCACTGCAGAGACCCTATCCGCTTTGTCGGGTTTACGTCGCAGATTCCTGCGGCCGGGACCCGGATAGGCACATACCTCGTCCTGCGGACAGTGGGTGACTGTCCGTAAGCCCAAGGAGAAGTTGTTGACCTCTTTGACAGTGATTGCCGGGGCAAAAAAGGAAACTGTCAGGACCCCGAAGGACCCCGACCGTAGTTTGGGGACTGGCGCTGTGAAACTCGGTTAACCAAGGTCTCCGCGAGTTTTCCAGGTTCAGTGAGGTGGTTCGCAAGGACTCTCCTCGCCCCGTTGGCCGCCTTTTGTCCAACCAACACGTCGACGTAGCCTTGGATCCCAATGCGTACGGCCCATCCGACCCGTGTGGGGCAGCACGGAAGGGCGAGTAGTTTTTTGCGCGTGTCACTGTGTGGCATGCACAATGGAGTGACGGGGGCACGACGCCCTCCCCTTGAGATGTCATCACGGTTTACTGTAGGCACCTTACCGCTGTTAAGTTATGTACGCAAAACATTGTACGGTGTGGAGTCTAACCTCACATGTTTGGCAAAAATAAATGGGTAACCATGTTTGCGAGCATGCTCAAACTCTGCTCTTATTAACTCTGCTCTTACGGTGTACCCCTACTTGCCTAGCCAATGTGAACTCTAACACTGGTCTGCAGGGGAAGGGGGACTCGAACCCAGAGCGTAGCCACAGGGCTCTCAGACCTTGAAGTCTGACAATTGTATCCGACAAACGATTGCCAATTGGCACCGCTTGCTACCCCTGCTAGCGAGACGTGCTCACCTTTAGGCTTACGGACAGTCACCCACTTGGTCGCGCACCAGAGCCACTTGATGCCAACTCCGGCGGAACCCGCCGGAACTTACCGGCAAATCCTTTGTTGAGAAATCGCGACCAGTTTCTGCTCGAAAGAGGTCGGCCATTCTCCTGCGCTTGCTCCGCCATCCCCACCGCCCGGGAACAGGAAACATTGGAACTAGGCTAAGTTTTTTTACGATAGAAACTCCATCCGCTTTGTCGGGTTTACATCGCAGATTCCTGCGGCCGGGACCCTCCCACGGCGGGCGGATAGACACATTCCTCGTCCTGCGGACAGTCACCCATCTGGTTTTCTCGCTCCTTTTGATCGTGACGCATTGGATGAAATCAGATTTCAAATATTCTGGTACCAAACACCCATATATACGATCAGGTGCCTAAGGGCCATCTCGCGACATCAAGAAGAGCCATCCTCAATACCAGGCGAAGATACTCGAAACAAGGCACAGGATTCGGCTTCTCTCGCATGCCGTCGGGTACTGGCGCGTACTGACGGCAAAACAAAGAATCAAATCGCGTTCAAGCGCTGCCCGTAAAACACGAGGGCATACCGGTTTCAGGGTGGGTGCAAAGGGAGGGACACGTGGTGATCGTTACTGATACAATTTTTTTCTTAGCAAATCTCAGCCAATCGGAACAGCGCCGCCCCGCTTCTCCAAGTTTGGGTTATCCTCCGACCGGTCGCCACCCCGTACCGGAACGTCGATCCTCTTTTGGGACGGCAGTTTGGACGCTGGTCCACTGTCCGGATCGAGCGTGACGGCTTTCACACAGCCCCTGTGTCCCCATCGTATATGAAGCTACCCCTTCTCGGGATACTGTCTCGGTCCCACCGCCCACACGCGTCAGAAGCGCGCCCACTAGTCATTCGAAGTTGCTCTTTCGGTATGGAACCTGATCTCCCAGGACTCATTCAACTTGGCTATGACTTGTGAGTACTCTGCATTACCGTCGCCCCGGTTATGCTGAACGTTATCGAGTAAGCACGTCCCTCAAGGTGAATGCAGCACTATACAATGTCCCCACCTCACGAGATCACTAAACGTCCAAAATCCAGCTTTTTGTAACCAGTGCGACTGCCCTCTGGGCCTACGACTACTTCCTGACATTCAAAGACGAGGTAACGGAATTGCACGATGACAATGACGCAGAAAGAGACCTAACCACCTCATACAGGTCCGTTACGCGTGGAAAACGGAGGGCATTTTCAGTGCGCGAACCTTCGGACTTTTCTGGATTGTCTTAATTGATGGCGTCTCAGTATTCATATTGTTTCTACTCGTGGGTGCCTCCACTACCGGCGTCACATCAGCCTGACTTTTGTATAGATCAGGTACCTTCCAGGACTGTTCCAGGCGTGGTCCCTGTACTGTAAGTGGGATTTGATCAGCCCGCACCACCCGACGCATGCAAACATGATTGGTCCTCGGCCGCAGCGTTAATGTATATGGGCTACACATCCGAGGTACGTTTGATTCGTATTCATCTACCCCTTCCGGGAGGCTAATCGTTATTCCGGACAGATGTACGTGGGGAACTCCTGGCGATGGAATCTGAGTTTGCGTGGTTGATCCTGGCATCGCAGGTGTGGGAAAACCGGGTTCTTCACAGTGCTGTACTACACGACCACCACCGCGATCGCCCAAATTATCCTGGCTCAAAGGTCTGATGTTTCTTCGCTGATTTGAATGCGCCCGCTCACTTGTATATAACAGGACTTACGCTATCACGAGGAAGAACAAATGGATCGTAGGCATCCTGTATACGGTTTCCATCGCGCAGCTCGGTATTGGAGTTTACGTGATCGTTCATGCTGCGAAGAGTCCAGGTCAATTCTTCTACCCCATCACACGCATACACCCGAGTTCTGTAACTAAGGGCATATTTACAACAGGAGTAATAATTGACATTCCTCTGGATCCATTTCACGTATGCATGAGCAGGTCTGTCATCAACAAAGCCTTTCTATTGCTTCAGAATGCCTTCTCTCTATTATTTGGTGAGCACTTTGACACTCTTTCTGATCTCCCCACTCAAATCGAACCACATGTCCATTCCCTCAGACGTCATGGTTTTCGCGTTTATTCTTACACAAACACGGCTCATCGCGAAGCACCAAGGGAGCATTCTCGAAACGGTCAACAGGGACGCGAAGATATACTTTGCCATAATATCTACAACCCACTTCTTGATTTTGATCATGTTCGCTATTGCAAGGGTAGGATTCTTTGTGTCAGCGCTCGGCGAGTATAATATGTGCTGATCGCCGTGCCACTTTCCTAGCCTGGGTTAGGTGGCCTACCTGTGGTGTAAGCCGTCCTCACCCGTGCGATTGGACCGAGTCATCCTTGCTAATCGCCCTCCATCATTTCCCGTCGGTAGGGGAAACGCAGTGTGAGATGCATCTTGCTCATACATTGATGACTGATGCGTGGCTGATCGATTGGACTTCACCAGGCTTATCCCGATGATGATAGGTCGGATGATCATCTCTTTGAAGAAGGCCGCCAGTTCGCAACTGTACACCTCGACTGTGGAGGTTCCATCTGCGTTCCCGGTGTTCGTGCAGGATTCACAGCCCTCCCACCCGGTGGACAGCATCCAACTTTCTGTGCTCAAGAATTGAGGGGTTCAACAAACGGTAGGATGGTCCCACCCGCATGAGGTTTTGTCTCTAACCGACCCTTCTCCTAGCCTGGAGGGTCGGACCCCTGAGCCCGAAAGCCAGGCCCTGGTTTTGTGGACTTAAAAATGAAATCTCTTGCATATACCGTGCCCTATCTTCTGTGTCCTTTGGAAACCCTTGCTTCGAAATGGGTAACTGTCCGTAGCACAAGAAATGTCTATCCGTTCCAATTGGTTTCATTGATCGAGATTTATTCCCCGATGTCCGAGGGCCCCCATCCAACGTACGTCGATGGATTTTAAGCCCTAGCACCATGACACCGGTGCGAAGGCGGGCGGGCTTGAAATTTTGTTGCGATTCCAGATGCGCGGATTTATACAGCAACCGTGGCCCGACGCCACGGGTGGGGTCCTGACAGGTTTTTTTAGAATCCCTGGGTATTCGTCCAGACTCGGGTGTAGCCCCACGGACAGCCAACACATTGCGCTATCCCTCTCGCCCATTACCCTCGCTCCGATGTATTTTCGCGGAGGGCACCCTGGATTACGACACCCGACCTCCCTCACATTGAGAATGCATGCCCTTGCCCATCCGGTCCGGAACTAAGTCCTCAAACACGGGAGGGGTCAAGCGCAACCCACCGAGCGGATCTTCGTTCACGATCCTGTCCGTCTGTTGGATCGCGGTCTGGTTTGCCTTAGTTACGCTACAAGCCAAACTCTCAAGGGAGTGGCCAGCGATGTGATGAACAAAGTGTAGACGGGGGTGTATAAGATCCATTCTTCAGCATTCAACGGGACATCGCCTGAAAAAATTTACGTGAAACTTTTGGCGGTTCCAACCTACCATCGATCGTCGTGGAGCTCATGGAAGACCTAAAGTCTCTGGAGCGATGTGCCAGGGGCGAGGATACCACACTCAAAGCTTGGCGTAGGATAGACCAAGCCTGGGGGATGAGCTTGACACGATCGACTTATCGATGAGCATCTCCCTCTCCGTGGTCTTTTTTTTTCCACTTCAGTTCCTTTCCTTTCCTTGCGGTTTGATATCGGTGTGAAATATAACAAGGTTCCACCTCTCGACTGGTTCCTTAGGACGTTGCGTTGATTCGGACCCAGCGGCTTGGAATTTGAACGTCATACAGCCGTCGGGTGTCCTGAATACTACTACGTGCGATTGAATAGTATGGATTTGAGGCGGGGCTAACGTGGTTTACATTAAGCTCGTTCACTTTCCAATCCACTCGGGCTAGATCAGACCCCCGGCCGGGAAATGAGGCCCGGAGCCTGCAATACCGTTGCGAGGGGATTGACTACCGTACGACCATCTAGACCCCTCAATCCCTCACAGCAACCAAAGGGACATAGTATCGAAGGGTTTTGCTAGGTCCCTGATCTCTTGCGTCACCTCCGGACACAAATGAGGAAAAACACACCTCCAATCGTAAGCGAAATGGCCTGGCCGCATCAGTAGTCTCCTCAGGCAGATCACGTAATAAAACTGAGGCAGGATGTAGTGATATAGTGATTAGAGGTTGACGTCGCTCACCGTGAACCGAGGAGGTATTCAAGCCGTCGGTCGTTGAATGGTCGACAGACTGTCTCTCGCTCCCTTGTGCTAGGTTGGCGGTTAGGCACTCTCGAGGCTGCGAGGAGGAAGTATCACTCCCCGTGAACAAATTCGGGCTTCGCAGTGGATACATTCCAGATAATCTCTCTTTCGCACCCCTCCCAGTACCATGACGAGGAGGAGGCGAACGACAAAAGGTTCATCCGCTGCTCCTGAGGCATCGCCAAGTAAGCTACGTGCGCACGCCGATCGATCGTAGGACAGCATAATCGGGAACCGCTGTAACCATTCAAACATTCAGTAGTAGGACATTATACTGATGCTGCCGGGAGCTGGTTTTGATCATGCGTGATTTGAATGTTCCCTTCCCCTCGATCAAGTCGTGTCAGCGGGAGAAAGTCCGAGATGTACTTGCCGTACTGAGCTCCACGGTCAACAACCTAGTAGGATTGTACGGATGTCGATTTCCCTCCTACACCGATATGATCTCCTTCATTTGCGCATTTCCCCACTGCGATTCACTCTACATCTGGGATTGTGTTACCGGCGGTGAGAATTCTCCCGGAACCATGTTCTCCGGGTTACCAAAGTACAACCTCTCCCTCGATGTCCTTGAAATCACCTCTGGCTCATCCAACGGGCTGATCATCGACGTTTCATCCTTGATCAAGGATGCAACTCTGGGCGTTTAACAGCTCTCTGCCTTGATATGCAGTGTTGGATCCGCTGAGCGGGCCCGGTGCGTCGCGATGGCCACCTCAGCATCGCCGATCCGGCATTTTCAATTAGCTTGTACAGAACCGGGTGGATTCCAAGGTAAGTGCAAATGCCCAACAGCCTGTTATTCCGTGTTGAATTTTTTTGTCTGTCCAAGCATTCCTCAACCCAGTGGCAAAAAAGTGGTCCTTGGAGTCGTTCACCATCGGACCACTGTCCCACACAACTAACTATGCCTTTTGGCAAGACGCATTCCAAAGTCTCCCAAACGCCCCCCATCTGAAAGAATTCACCATCATATACCATTACCCCAACATCAAGGCGTTCGACATAAGCGGTTGGGTTTACTTCGTTGGTCTCTTCAGCCGAACAGATATTTTCCCACCCTACATGCGGGTCGATATCCGCGTCACTATCCGGTCATTTCCATTGAGGTCCAAGCAGGATCAAGCCTTAGGCAATACACTTTACCCACTCAAAACGCGCCGGCGTGTTACATCCTGGGGTAGACGTGAGTGGGATTTTCTTCGCTCTGTGTTATCGATCTCACCGAACTATCACCCCAGGCCCCTGGTGGCAACTGTAGGCACGGAAGCTGTGAGAGGTATTACTGTTCCCTTTGATATGGTCTTGTGTGCTTATTCTCGACCATTCGAGGGCGGTCAATGTTCCTAATCCAAGCGCCCAACTCCGGCATTGCCCGCATAGCGCCGAGCTCACCACGACCTAGAACCTCCGAGCGTCCCCCTCTGTTTCCATATTAAACGCCGACCTCATCAAGCATACCATGACGATTAACTAGACCAGGGCACCTTCTCCCTCACCACGCTGCTTGAATCCCACAAGGAGATCCCAACTCCTCTTCCTCGAAAAATCTGGCGCCCTCACCGGAAAACCGCCCGTTCCCAAAACCCGGTCCTGAAGGCGGCCATTCCCACAACGGTGAGAGTACTGTTGAATCGCTCTATTCTTACCCTTTCTCCTGTCTCTCTCGACACATGCCAACCTTTACTCTGTTCTGCTTTCCCCCCTCCCAATGTCTCCCTTTGTACCACCCCAACTGGTTCGGTCACCTCGGACTTGACACCCCTCTGCACAACCTTTCGCGCTTTAGTCATTGGCCACATGTACTTCTACATGATCTGCGTGTTGGTTTCGAAAAAAAAACTTCTCATTCATGTACACTGACGTCCGTAGTAAAAGCACAGCACACATTTTCTCCTCTCTCTGGTTTCGTCACCAAAGCTTGGGCCAGTGACACGGCTTGGACTGGAACCTGAATGAGTTGACGGAGAGTTATTAACAACTCGCGTGGTCGACTAATTTCACCGAATCTGTGAATCAGTCGATTGGCATACAGGAATGGTGTTTCTGGGGGCTTTGTCTATCGCGGGTCTTGCCCCATTGTCCGCGTTGGTCCCGCAGCAACTGTACGTGCTTAGGTTATGATTCTTCTCCACTGATGCTACCGGCAGGCTCTTTTCTTTTCTTTTTTTTCGCGCGCTTTTCAAATTCGACCTCCGACTATTCATGTTGTGAGGAAACCAATTATCGGTCGCCTCCCACCTCACCACCGCGAACGATGCCTGCGCCATCCCAAGTACACAACAACGGACCATCAGACTCTCCAAGCCACGAAAAGTCATCGTCCTCGATGTGAGTGAATACACGTAAACGCATTCCATGATACCTGACGTGGGTTGGACTGTCCAGCATGGGACCAGAGATCAACATCGATTCTATACTGGCCTTGGAGAAGCAGATAGAACAAGGCCTGGGAGATGTTATCCAACACAAGCGCACCCGAAACTCGTTGCTGAACATATCCACGCTTATGCCGCCCGAATTGCTTGGGCACGTGTTTCGTTGGAACGTTATTCCGGATGGTGACTTTGGCGACTTGCAGAGGGGTTCCCACAACTTCCTCCTCGTTTGTCACCACTGGTTTGAGGTCGCCTACAGCACCCCCGAGCTTTGGAATTTTTGGGGCAATACTCCGAAACAATGGTCGTGGCGGTGCCAAATGTTTAGAACCGCTCCCCTCGACCTCGTATTGTGCTCACGTCATGACATGGATGATGAGAGTACCATCCCTTTCGACGGACCTCTACAGGACGCACTCCGGGATCGCACCGCGCGTGATTCCATACGGTCTATTCACTTCCGGGGTGGGGACACGTGTCTGCTGCGTTCCGTCATTTCCTCATTGACCCTCGACGGCGAAGACATTCGGTACAGTAGTATCGAATCTTTGACACTGGAGTTTGCCTGCCTGGATATTTCCGATTTTCTCGCCCGCTACCGGTTCCCGAAATTGCGGGATCTCCGCCTCTTTACGAGTGTCGAAATCTCATCCTGGGACCACCTCAAATTACAAGCCACATCACTAACCACCCTGGCGCTCGATTTCGAGACCTCGAAGAGTCCAACTACTTCCCAACTACTTTCGATCCTCGCCGCATACCCAAACCTTCAAGACCTTTCATTATACGAGGCGATGATTCCCCACGACGTCGACGATGGATCCAAGTTTCAAGTGCCACTACACCGCTTGAAGAAGCTCTATTTGACGGGAAACTGTCATCATGTCTTCCGGTTACTGTACCGACTGGAGTACCCCGACACGTTGGACTGGGTGTCCCTGTACCTCCTTGAGTGTGTAGGAGAGGTGGTTACAAAATTTCTCGAACCGTACCTCCAGGACCGCATCCGACACGATGACCGGTTTCGGGGAAGACTGGCGATTCGCGTCTCGCGCTCTCTCAACTCCATCTCATTCCATGTCGATGCTTTTGGTGAATACAATAACCCCGACATGCTGCTGGGGCACGGTTACCCTTCTGTGTGGTTTACGGCACTATTCAAGGACACGCTCTTCCAAGGTGCAGATGAGAAACTGTGCTCCAACCTCATCTCGCTCATTCCTCGAGAAGGCGTGGTGGATTTCACGGGGGCCCTCAATACCCATGCCGTGGGGGATCTGCTCGCCACCATGCCGAACGTCGAGGGTTTATACCTCATAGGGTCGGTGGTTTCCGACATATTCCTTGGGCCGGATCCTCTCTCCCACGCGAAATTTCTCCCATCCCTGCAACGCCTATCCCTGGAAGATTTGACCCTTGCAAGCGAAGACGACTGGAGCCCCCTGATAACTTACCTTACCCATCAAACGTCAGGCGGTCAAGCGGTTTCGTTCAGGCTTTGTGGGAAACATCCTCCTATTCCCGCGGAGGTGGTGAAGGAGATAGAGGGTTTAGTTGAGGAGTTTAATCTCTGCTACCCCGATTGGGGTAATTGGTGATGTGTGGTCTGGGGTCAAAGACGGTACCTCGGTGGTGGGGTTTGAAACTGGGTTTTTGCCTGAGGGAACCGGATGTCTTCTGCTACGTACACGTGTATAAATATTATCCAAAGAATTTGCTCACGACTATTCATGAGCAACTTGCAACTGCTCCCTGGCCGCAACCCCGCGGGAGGTTCTATACGCTGTACCCAAACGAGCAAGAGGCCAAACGATGCAGATGTCGAACCCACGAGAACTGATGCAACCCCGCATAGTGCAGAGGATGATAGTCAACCGGTATATGTCAACAGAGGCTACCCCTATACGCAATGAATTTATTCCAAACGCACCCCAACACCCGGCCCGGGCCAGACGGGGCATGCGTTTCACTCCACTGGTGGTATTTGCTTGCCCCTACACGCTGGGATCTCCCTTCCTGAAAACGACAGTCAGCCGCATCTGAACATAACGACGGCGAATGAACGCGTTCGCAGATCGGTTACATAAACAACCGATCAGTTTCCCAATTGACCATTTGTGCATGTGAGTATTCACTGGATTAGACCACCTACTCACATTAGAACTCGGTGACACATACTTATTCACACGGCTTCAAGTAAACCCAGTCATAATTGTAACAGCGTAGCGGATAACGTAGAGGGGAAAGAACTGCCCGAGCTGTGGCTGACGCTTATGTACTTAAATACGTCCTTGCCGAGTCGTTCGGTACCGTCCGTTGCCCAGTGCGACTGAACAAGCTGCCTGTACACCTTGGGATTTGGTGTAACGACCTACAGGCAATCCACTCATCCACGAGGACGAGGGACTCAGAGGGAGGGAGAAATCACTGGAACTAGCGTTGTTGCTACAAACCACGATCCTGGGGTAATGGAGGCATATGTTCAAGCTCTATATCCCCTCCATCCGGTAGGGTGGGAGTTTCCGAGATTCCGTGCAAGCCGCCGTGCGCCCGCGAGGTGGCGTGGACGGGTCCGGGTGTCGTTCCCCTGCCGGGATCTGTCAGGGTTGCGATGGACCACGGCACAGACGATTCTACGGTAGTTTCCTTCAAAGAGAGCATGAGGCGCGACGTCATGACCGGGACGAAGACTGCGTTGACCCTTTGGAACACGAATTAATGTCAGTCACTCAACAGTCGTCTCAGGGTCCAGGGAAAATAAACTTACACCCCGGGCAATAGTTGAATCCCCATCTGAAAATGAGCACAGGATGAGCACAACGTGCGCGTGATCAACGACCCTTGGACATACCGCATATCACTCACCGGGGCAAAAATCATAAACAACTCAAGCAACACTTGACAGGCGAACATGAGCACGATGTATAACGTCGTGTCTCGCAGAATAAGATCCAAAATGCTCCGAACGCCCGGATGTCTGTTTGTCCCTGGTCTCCTGGCTGTGGCCAAAATGATCAAGAATACAAGAAGGTCTACGATACAACGACGTGGGGTGTGTGGGGTGTGAGGCAGTCATCAGAAATCCCGAAGTGAGATTGCGTTGGAGTCTGGGGACATACCAAAAGCAATCATTAGATTAGTAAAAAGGAACTCCCCAAGCCGCCACCGTTTGTAATTGCAGATCTTGAACGCGTCCAAATTTATCCCTGTCAACCGTTGTGCTAATGGCCGAATGAGCCCGCGCACGGACGAGCAATGGTCATGGAATTTACCTGGACTTGTCCCGATCCTGACCATAAAATAGAACCCAAAACTGAGCTGCGCGAAAATCAAGACGGAAAGTAAACCGCTAAGCAATTTGTTCCTCCCGGTCACGCCATATATTCTAAGGTACATTTAACCACAACGTGAGTTTGTTTCGATCCGGAGAGGATGGTCTGACCTTAGCGCAAACGTTATTTGTGCGAGGACGGTAACGGTCATCGTATGAAAGAACGGTACCCATATAGTCGCTTGGCAACTATTGGGTTATTGGGCGGGGCAGGGGTCAACGGAATAAACAACGTGTAATGAGGGTGGAGACGCACAACTACAGAAGATCTCGTGAACATGGTGTCGCGGTGACGTCGTGGATAGGGACTTACGGGCTTTGTGTAATTAAACAAGGTGGTGTTTATCCAGATGATGTACAACACGGGGGTGTACCTATTCTACACCACCGTCAAGCTCGTGACAATTTGGGGCACTTGGGATGTCATACGGCAAGGAACAGCGCGAATACTGTCGTCGAACAACTGGATGAGTTGTCGGATATTGAGACGAGGTGGATGCAAACTTACTCCAGGATCTCTTTCCGGACCAAGCGTACTTTATCTACGCAACAGTCAGAATCTGACACTCGGTCGAAGAGGTGCAGGGTACCGGACCTCATCACCAAGTGTCAAGAGGTAGTCGTACACCCACAGGCAATTCGCGGAAGTAAAAAATAACTGTGCGGAGTTGTACACGAGTTAACCCTCGCTCCGTTCCCGGATGCACTCGAGATTTGAAAAAATTACCTTGGCCACAAGTCTAGAGAGGACCGTCAAACCGAGGACTTTACGGTGTGAAAAGCAAAAAGGAAAATACTCACAGAAGCCGTCCAGATTGGATCAACGCCTCCAATTCCGCTCCGTCCATCTGCGTCGGTCAATCTCTACAAATACCGTCAAGGAACAGGGAGTTCCCACTGCGAAGGTGGTGGGGTAAGAAGGGAGTGTGGGCCGTCTGTATATGTGCGGCCTGTACTCCTTGCGTGGGGTGAGGTGATACGAAAGAATAACGGCGACATCGCCACCAAGTGGTTTTATGGCCAGGAGGGGATGTATTTGGTGACCTAAGGAGAAGTTTGACAGCGATTGCCGGGGCAAAAAAGGAAACTGTCAGGACCCCGACCGTAGTTTGGGGTCCGGCGTTGTGAAACTCGGTTAACCAAGGTCCCCGTTCGCAAGGACTCTCCTCGCCCCGTTGGCAGCACAGAAGGGCGAGTAGTTTTTTGTACGTGTGGTATCCGGAGGACGGAGTCGAACAGAGAGCGGATGGGAAGAAAACTAACTAAATGAAATGTTTCTACGGTCATGATCGCCCCACACCAGCACCGATAGCCTCGCGGGACTCGCCAGAATACGAGCGTTGTGTACATCTCTAAAACCATAAAGGTAAAGCCGAGAGAGGGTCCAGCCCAGCCCAGTCTCACAAGCGTCAGGTGGACCACCCAACGCGGGGATAACATGTGGGGCGGTCGACCAGACCAAAAGACCGCGATACTTACGAGATCGCAGCCGCCCAACCCTCCGATCACAACAACTGCAAACAAACTCGTTCAGGCTCTCCAACACCACGTTCCGTGTGGGACTCAGCAAACACGCAATGCTGAAGGCTCTCCGGACATCCACCACTCTTCTCAACTCCCAGTTCCTCGCCAGCCGATCCTCGTCTTCGTCTCTCGCCCTCGGAGTGTTCGGGACTCGCGCCGCAAGGTCATATGCTACAGAGACAGCTCTTCCGTCGACTTCTTCTGCAAACCCTGTGACCTCGGTTGGGAAGGGCAATAAGAGTGAGGTTCCTGAGGGACCTCTGAGGCCTCATCTGGGTGTTGAGGTGAACCTGAATCACGGGCTATGGGCTTTCTTCAGGAAGGTTGGAAAGGATGGAGCGCAGAGTTATAAAACCCTCGAGGCAAAGGATAACGCTGTTGATTATTCAGGTAAGTTTTCCTCTGTGCTTTCCGCTCTGTGCTCTTGCGCTGAGCTGCGGCTTGCGTGTTTGTAGGTCGTGCGTGGAGCGCCGTTGAACTTCGACGAAAGAGTTTCAAGGACCTTCACACCCTCTGGTACGTCGTCCTGAGGGAAAGGAACTTGCTGGAGACGCAGCTATTGGAAATGAAGCGCGTGGGTGCCCTCTTGGACTTTACACCGATCCAGCAGCACATGTTCAGGGTAAATCCTTCCCCATCCGAATCCCAATCAAACTTACGCTTCGTCCCTCTTTTACAGTGTCGGAAAACGATGGCCCGTATCAAGTATGTCATTAACGAACGTAGGTTGACGTACGAAGGGGCCGTCCAAATCATCGCGGAAGGTGACGGGCGTGAGGTTCCTACTAGAAGAGGGCGGACCGTTGCTCGACGAAAAGCGGCCCTTGAACCTGAGGCTAAAGGGGCTGAAGAACACCAAGCTACCGCCCCAGGGTCTGAGGTTGGGAAAGCGGAGGAACCTCCTGTTGTTGTTCATCGAACAGCGGCAGAGAGAGCTGCGGCAGGGTTAGTTCAACCAGGCTTGAGACGAAGGTAGATTAGATCATTAGGGTGCTATTAATTCGTGGTATTGCATTCAGCATAAGATATTCAAGGCCTCTCGCTCTGATGATTCGAAACCAAGGCTATATCGTCACAAACTCGAAAGACCCGATGTTCTCCGGAATGCTCTATTCCACTCTGTCATCTCCTGTGAAACGTAACAGTCCGTTACTAGCGGAGCTTCATAGATCTCCAATTGGCGTTTGCCTTTCCTGAGGAGGTGCTCTATGGCGCTGACTTGGCGTGAATTGACGGAGGCGGCTTGAGTCCGGAAGGTGTAGCGGATCAAGATGTCGAATTTCGCTCGTGTTTCCACAGGTTTTGTCCTCGCGATCCGGAGTGCGCTAAACCGTGCGTAATTCGTCGAATGAGACCACGGAAGAGAGAGTTATTCGCAAGGAAGGGGGAAACGTACTGTTTGTAAAGGTTTAACACGTCCTTTTGGAGACCTGACCGGGGTCGCATTGTCGACCGGAGCGACCAGGGAGTGACTATGGAAATGCCCACGTCTTCGGTTCGGTCGGTAAGGTGCGAGCAGTCAGCAAGCTCAGATTGAGAAGGTAGCGAAGGGGAGGATGGGCCTAGCTGGTGGATCGCCGGGCAACCTCGAGGGTCAGATTCCCACACTTGGTCACTTCCGATGCACCCGATACTTTGAACCTCAGGGGGTCCAACACGATAATGAAGGTACTGCCGAATATATGCGCAACTTGCACGGTGTGGAGGGTGTTCACTCCAAACTGTGTCCCGCTTACTTGCTCGAATGCTGCCAAGGTCCTCGAGAGTGTCGC
>Ga0307515_10006830_pt1 | contig 22701 bp, 1 predicted proteins | sample 17_EM_MG_FD_194513 | JGI IMG/M metagenome (GOLD analysis project Ga0307515, IMG submission 194513) | Populus trichocarpa ectomycorrhiza microbial communities from riparian zone in the Pacific Northwest, United States - 17_EM | ecosystem: Host-associated > Plants > Roots > Unclassified | place... | reverse complement strand
CCGTAGGTGGCTAGGGTAGGTGGGAGTTCTAGCTTATATACGGCTCCTTTATTAATAACTCGTTTAATTAGATAGGGGCTAAGGTTCTTATAATTAAGTGACTTTATAGGCCTCTATATAGAGATATTACGTATATCTAGCTATACCTAGTTGCCAACACGTATCTCCGGTGGTGGCGTTCTATAATAGTTAGCGAAGTAGGCTTACTTTACTTAAGCCTAGGCCATTTCTCCCTTACAGTAGTTAAGTAGATTTTTTATATAGTCTATATACTAGTTAGTAAGTAGCATCTTAAGGCGTTTTCTATATAGCAGTTTCTTATTAATAGGTTCTAGTGGCTCTATACTAGATTAGGGGTAATAACCCTTGTTTATAAAGAACGGGGTAAGTCCTATAGTAGTTAAGACGTAGTTATTTGCTGCGAATTTACCTAGTAGGAGGTAATCTACCTAGTTATCTTAACTATAGGCAACTACCTATTATAAGTACGCTTTTATACTAGCATTAGCGTTTTCCAGTTACCCAGTAGTTTTATAGTAGAAGGATGTAGATATCTTAATGGAGATGCTAAGGCGTTAGCAGATTCGTCTCTATACATCGGAGTTAAATTATATGCCTTAGTTAGACGTAATCGAGTTAGGTAGCCTATATAGTTAGTAGACTTCGCGGAGAAAGGCGTTAGTAATGTTATTAATAGCTACGCCTTCGGTTAGAACGTAGTGGCGCTCTTTTATAAGTCGGCATATTATTATAAGAATGTTCTTATAGGTACGGCCGTGTCGTTTATAGGGTAGTAGGTTAACAACAAAATCTATAGCGATATCTACCTATCGTCGTATAGGTACTAGTAGAGGGTATAGTAGTCCTTAGCACTTTATATTAAAGGCCTTAGCGCGCTTATAACCATAGCAGGCGCCTATAAAGCGTTTAACTAAGTCTATTATTTTTGGCCAGAAGTAGTATTAGCTAAGAAGCTTATAGGTTCCTCTTTTACCTAGGTGGCCGCTTAATCGGAGGTTGTAGGCTATTTAGATTAGTTGCCGTTGTAAATTTTCTAAGTTAGGGATAAATAGGCAACCTCTATAATAGAGCCTATTTTCTTTTACTTCTAAGGCTGCTATATTAATCTAGCCTAAGCTTTAAAGGTTAGTGGGTAGCATATAGGCGCTGGCGGTCTTTGCGGCAATAAGTTAATACAGTAATAGGTTAATAGAGGTGTTATATACTATAGTAATAAGCTTATTAATTTTAGGAGGTAACTTTAGTTCTGTGGTATAAAGCTAAGGTATAGTTGGCTCTATTATAGGTAGTATGCCTAGGGCCAAATTTTATGCTTTTAGGATCGTTTGTTGTTGGAACTAATTATAGGGGTTATCTTTAAACTAAGGAAGGTCTTACGAGCGGCGTATTAGGCTATTAGGTTTAGTACCTTATACTCCTAGTTTATATACAATTTTAAAGTTAAAACTAGAGAGGAACTCATTCTAACGTACTTAGTGTTAGTTTAGCTGCTTTATAGTTATAAAGTACTTAAAGTTGCAATAGTCCGTAAGGACTTTAGTTAGCTAGTTAGGCTCTATTAAGGAAAGTTCTAGTTAGAATTTTTTAAACGCTTATACAATTATAAGGAGTTCTTTATTATAGATCTTGTAGTTATACTCTTATAGTATAAGCTTAAACGAGTAGAATATAACTAGGTAAAGGAAACCGTCGTCGCCTATTTAGGAGAGGACGCCTGCGTTAACGTGGTCTAAGGAGTTAGTTTTAAGATAGAGTTGTTGTTTTAGTATAAAGTGGGCTAGGATAGGTACTTTAGTAAAGGCATTTTTAAAGTCTTAAAACGCCTTCTCGTATTTAGGCGTCTAGGTAAAGTATAGGTACGTTTTTCTTTCTTTTATAGAAAGGCCCTTCGTTCGCATTATTGCTATAAGTAGTACTACTACACCTAAGAAGTTGTATATAAATTTCCAATAAAAGTTGGCGAAACTAAGGAAGGCTTATACGTCCTTAATGCAGTTAGGGGCTTACTATTCGGTAATTATACGTACCTTCTTAGGGTCCATATAGACACCCTTAGTAGTAATAATTAGTTTAAGGTATTTTACTTCTATAACTAAGAATTTGCATTTCTTTAAGTTAATATAAAGTCCTACATCCCTAAGGCGCTATAGGACCTTTTAAATGTGTTTAGTATATTTAGAAGGGTTATTACTATAAATAAGTATGTTATCTAGGTACGCGGAGCAGAAGTCGTTAAGGTAATCCCATAAGGCGTTATTAATATAGCTTTAGAAGGTGCCTGGGCCGTTGCATACGCTAAAGGGTATAACGGTATATTCGAATTAGCCGAAGCGTAATGCGAATGCGGTTTTCTATTTATCACTTTCCCGTATTCGGAGATAGTTAAAGGCGGCGATAATATTGAGCTTAGTATAGATTTTGGCTTGGCTAGGCCACTTAAGGGTCTCCCATATAAGCGGTACTGTATATTAGTTTTTAATTATAATAGCGTTAAGTCCTCTATAGTTAACGTAGAATTAAATACCTCTTCCTAGCTTCCTAGTAAGAAGGATAGGGGCGGCTGCTAGTGATATACTAGGATAAATAAACCCTTTATTAAGGTACTCATTAATATACTTTCTTATAACTAGAAGTTCGTCTTTTAATATTAGGTAGGGTCTCTTATAAGGTAGCGTTTTTCCTTATTTAATGTTAATGGTATAGTTATTAGGTTAATATAGGGGGAGTATATCTACGCCCTTTTATAAGCATATATTGATAAAGTTATGGTACCTCTTAGGGAGGAGCTTGCGGAGTTCTTCGTTAGTAAGTCCTTTTTTAAGTTTTATAAACTTCTTAAAGTCTAAAGGTAAAAGTCTATAAAGTTCCGTAGGGGCGTTATCTTTTAAAAGGTCGACTATATTTATCCTATTACTATAGAGGACGTAGTTTTATTCTTTATTAAGCTTATATAGTCGTAATTAGGAAGCTATAGTAACGGTCTAGTCTTTCCTACGTGCTATACGGTATAGAGTTGGGAATAAGCAAGCTGGCTTACTAGCTTGGCTTGCTTGCTTACTAACTAATTAAGTAAGCTAGTAAGCTAAAAGGCCTATTTTAAGCAAGTAAGTAAGCTAAATAAGGCTTAGCTTACAAGCTAGCTTGCCCGCTTAATAGGTAATATATATATACAATTTGGTAGTTAGTTCGATAATTTTGTATATAAATACCGCAAATAAGCACCGGTTAGTTATTTTTTCCGGGCCGACTGCCCGTGCATCTCCATCACGTACCTCTTCGAAGCTTCTCTATAGATCTTTTCACGTAATTTCCCAATTATATCCTTAGTACTATAAAATTTAAGAGCCGAGGTCCTTAAGCTTTAGTACGCTCTTAAAGCCTCTTAAAGCCTCCCTTACTACCTTACCAAGCTTTATAATAACTACCCCTGCGTAACTACGCGTTATAACTACGGGTCGGGCCGCAGAGGAGGGATTTTGGGGTGGGCTATCGCCTTGATTTTATATACAACCCTAGGACTTCTATATATAAAAATTAATTAAACGGGCAAGTAAGCCAAGCAAGCCGACGATTTTAGCCAAATAAGCCAAGTAAGCAAGCTCAAGGTGTCAAAAATTGCAAGCTAGCAAGCTAAGCCTGCTTAGCTTAGCTCGCTTACTTATTCCCAACTCTAATACGGTAGAAGGCCGCGGTACTTATATAGTGGTAGTTAGTTATAGGTGGGGTAATAAGGGGTTTCTTAGGTTAATATCCTGATAAGTAAATAGAGGCGGCTAGGCTATATCCTAGGCAAGTCTCTCTGCAGTATTTAGAGTTAAAGGTTACTTCTCTCTTTTCCCAGTTAATGGCGGGGTTGTATTATTTAAGCTAGCTTATTCTAAGGATAATAGGGTAGTTAGTAAGTGGTATAATATAGGCCTAAAGCTCTTCCTGGTGCCCGTTTATATCTAAGTAGAATTATGCTATATAGGTAATCTTCTATACGGTATAACTACTATTAGCGAGTTATAGGGCGCGGGCTTTAGTAAGGGGTAAGGTAGGTAGGTTATAAGTACGCACAAGTTAGGTATCTATAAATTGGTTAGTAGCTCCACAGTTAATTATAGAACGGCTTTTATATTATTTTATAGCAGTAGTTCCTATTATAGGTAAAACTATCTATTTCCGTCCGTTTATCTTTACTAAGTTATCTATTAAGCAGGCCGATATATAGATCCCTCTATTATTAGGGCGTTTTAACCCGCGACTTAGGGCTAGGACTTAGCGTTTTCCATTTCCGTATCCGATTTTACTACTATTACTACGTCTTTATCTTATACGGTAGTGGCGCGTAGCAACATATTTAGTGTTTGGGGTATTAGGTTAGATATTAGGCGGCGGGTACTAAACCTAGCTATTAGGCAGTTTAGGTTATTGCAATAATAGCCTTTTTAATAGTATTTATAGCAGCGTCCTAATTTCTAGAGTAGCTCGCGCTCTCCATCTAGGAGTTTTTACGGAAAGGTTGGTATAGAGAGGTTAATATTGGCTCTAGTGGTACCTAAGGTAGTAGGTGTTAGTAGCTTAGTATATATAGGTTTAGTAGGCCCAGAGGGCTTCTATAAAGAGGTCTTTAAGTAAGGGTTAGTAGTAGCAATCTAATTTAGTTGTTATTTAATCTTTTATAGGGCTGCTACTATCTTATAAACATTATTGTAGTTATAGCTGGCGGCTACGTAACTAAGGCAATAAGTAACTTTTTTAAGGAGATCTTCCTAGTCTTTAATATTATCTTAGGTAAGGGCTCCGGTATATTCCTGGAATTTAATATAGAACTTATTAAATAATTTAGTAGGGCTTATCTTTAGGGCACGTAGTTTAGCTTAGTTAGTGGCTAGTAGGTCGTAGTTATAGTATATTAGGTTAAGATTATTAAGGACTTCTTAGTAAGACTGCTACTTCTAGGGGCTACTAGTCTCCTATTAGGCGAAGAGTCTATTAAATAGTATACTCTTTATTCGCCCGATAATATAGCCAATCTTAGTGTCTTCTATAGGAAAAAGGCAGGCGCTCTAAGTTGGTTTCTCGCGGATTTACATCTTCTAGTAGCTATATTTCTTACAATCTCCTTAAAAGACTAGGGGATTAGGGTAGCGTATATTAGATCCTATAGTGGCAGTTTAGGTCTAATTATTGTGGCTTTTATTATCGCTACTTTAGTAGGGGTTCCTATTAGGTAAAGCTGCTTAGCGCTAACCCTCCGTCAAGCGTTAAGTAGGTGAAGTTGCTGGGGGCGTAGAGACTTAGGTGGCGTTATATATAGTAAAGAGGTGTCTAGTATTATTACAAATGTGCTTATTAAGCTAAGATTATAGGTATTTAATTATGCCTTTTTTTCAGTGACCGTAGCAATTAGTGCAATCTTATTCTTCTTTAACTATTAGACGTCGCGTTTAGACACACAGAGGTTATCTTTAGTTTCTTAACGTATATTATTAGCGAGCGCCTCACAAGCTTATAGGTCTTAGATAATATCGCGATCTTAGGCAGTACGCATCTTAGCTTATATAAGCTTTAGGTGGTAGTTTTATAGAAGGCGGTAGTATTTATTAGGGTCTCGTGTTACTATTTTTGCAAACGTCTTAGCGTCTTATATTTCGATTTTAATAGGTAGTAGCCCTTCTATTTGCTTGTCCGTAGTTATATAGTTAATAAAAGATAAAACATTATTAGTATCTATCTCCTTAGGGGTTAGGGCTAATAAATCAAATTCTCCTGGGATTAATTAGCGTTGTAGGTTAAGTGGAGGTATTAAATTGTTCTTTAGGTTTAATATAATAGCTAATAAAGAATATTGTCTTACTATTATAGGTTCCTTAGAAGTATAAAGTAAGGTAATTTATAGATATACTGCTTCTAGTAGCGCCTACAGTATTATAGAGACATAGAATTAGTTATAGGCTGGGCGTTAGTAGTAAAAAAGGCGCAACGTAATGTTATAGTACGTGGGCAGTGGCTACAGAGCGTATATATTCGAGGAGTCTACAAGACATTACGCAATCGATCGTAAGGGTCGAGGGCGTAAGGAGGTAATATACCTACGCGTAGCTGACATAAGCTATACGCGAGGTGTACGCGAGAGCACGGGGCTCTCCTATAGAGGCCCCTGTGGTGGGGTTCCATAATAACTACTTACCCTATAAATATATATATAACTATTTAAATTTAATATAATATAAATTACTCTTACTATAAACCTTAAACTAATATATAAAACTATAACTGCTAATTACGGTAAAGAATGCGAAGAAAATATATTAAAATCCCTTAAAATTTATATAATATAAGCCGCGCCCTTTATCTTATTAGTAAGAAGATAAGATTATAAAATCTTTACTATAATAATAATATTTAATTTAATTTACCGCCCGTCCTAGTCCCCTTAGTGGGTCCATATAGGCTAATACCTTTTATAGGAAAAACTCTATCTTAGAGAAAACCCAATCGTAGGCCGCGCTGGAGAGACGACAGCGTTCCGATATTGGGACGCCGGCGACTCGCCTTCTACCTAGCTTAGAGTCTGCATATTAAGCTAACTAACCGCGCTTTGCAGACGATTTTATACTACCCCTTCTTCTCTTATCCTTTAACCTATATCTTTTTGCTTATATTCTTTTACCAGTCCTCTAAGCTTTAAAAGGGCTAGTATCCCCTTATATCCTCTGCGTCTATTACCTTTATAGCCTAGAACTGGGCTAACGCACCTAACTATACTAGCTACTTTGCAGCCGCTTAGGCACTTCTTTTATTACTTAAGACGTCTTAGAGGCGTTTAGAGGCATATTATACTATAAGGTCCGCCCTTTAATATTATAGATATTAGAATAATATATAGTATACTATCTGCCTTATTTACCTACATTCGTACTATAGGAGAATTTTTGGTACTCTAATAGATATAAGCCGTACATTAAGCCCTATTACCTCTATACGAAGGAGAAATAGCGCTATAGCCTTTGCTTTTATTAGATCTTTATATAATAGGATTATAGGTTTCCCCTATAGGGTCTTCTACGTAGTTTCTATATGGTTTTTAGCCTTTACCTGCTACCGTCAGCGCTATTCTAGGTCTGCATATTTTGCGATAAGGGTAATTTCCCGCTAGTAGTGCTGGTGGCCTCCTATATAGTAGCGGCACTCTACCTACGCTTTGCCGGCGTTCCGCTAGCTACGCCTATAGGGGTTTATTATAGCTTTCTGCTTTATACAATCCTTCTAGTATATAAGGAACCCCTATATTTTATTTTTATAGTCCTTTACGCGGTCCCTAAGCACTTCTAGTAGTACTAGTAGCTGTCTTATTTTCCGCCGGCGCTTTATTAGTGTTTTTTAGATACCCTTAAGTACCTCTACTAATTTCTTTTCTACCCTATTAGAAGCTGTCTTGGCGGCTTTTTAAAGGGCTATTGTTTTAATATAGAGTTAGATTGGGGGAATGGCCGCTTCCTTCTTAATTGCAGCTGTTAGTGTTTGCTAGTATACTCCTATAACCCTACGGAGGTATTAGTTCTAGACTTTTTATAGCAGTTTAAGTAAGCTTTTTACTAGCGTTCTCCCGTCGTTCTGTACTCCCAATACTTAGGCGCTATATAGCATCGCTGGTTAGACGGTAGGTAGTTATATATTAGCTAGTAATATAGTAGAGTTCAATATACCTACTTATCTAGGCCTCTACCTTAGTTTTTAAGTAGCTCTCCCTTACTAAGCCTAAGGGCCTGGGGCTTTCTATAAGTAGTTAGCTGCCACCACTAATAGTATAGGGAGTTTTACCAGTTCTCTTGGGTATCTTATAATAGGTTATTAGCCTAAGTACTAGTTTACCCCCTAGCAGTCTATATAAGAGTCTCCTTTTAGAGTTAGTATGCTTTCGCATAGCTTAGGAGCCTTCTATAGCCTCTAGTTTCACGCCTCTCTTTATTATTTCCGCCGGTATAGGTATAAGCTGCTATTTATAGGGGTCGTAACTCCCGTCTTATGCGCCTACTACTAGCGTAATCCTATAAGGGCGTTGTGGCTATATCCTGCAATATAGAAGCCTTAGGTACCTTCTATAGTTAAGGCTAGCTAAGCCTTTTTTACCTAAGTAACTTCTGTTTGCTTTTTAAGCGTACCTTACTAGTGTACTACCCTAGCGAGCAGTCCTATCTATTGGTATACCAACACGCGTATCCGTTCTCTTAAGCCATGTAGTAGTCTCTTTGGCTAGGATGTAATCCTACCTGCCTACTAAATATACTAGGGGTTAGAGCCTAGCTAAGGGGTAAGGTCCCTAGAGCTAGTAGTAGCTACTACGCACTACGCCTTATAGGAGACTAGTAGTAGTATAGGGGTGTAATACCCATACTACTGCTAGTTCCCGTTTTACGTTGCTTATAAAAGTTTTCTTATAATAGGCCGACCGTATCTTATAGGAGGGGTTATAGATGCTTGGTCTTACGCTAGGCGACCTACTCTACCCTTTTCTACTAACTAAGCTTATATTTCCCCTCCTTATAAGCTAGCCTATATCTCTAACTTATTAAGTTCTTATATAACTAGCCTATGTTTCCTTAGAGCCTCCCCTATATATATGCGCAGGTTATATACACTACGCCTATTAAGACCCTCCTGTAAGTCACCTGGTCGAGTACTATAGAGCTATTAAAGCTGGCCTGTGTTTCTGCTGCCTAAAGCTTTATCCGTGTTTTTACCTTGTTAAGCTGTCTAGTCGCCGTCGCGTCGCCATTATATCGCTATTATATCGCTGTCGCGTCTGTCATCTAGGTCGCGCGTATTACGCCTATTAAGACCCTCTTTTAAGTCACCTAGGTATTATATACCAGATAGGCCCTTATAGAGGGGCCTTAATGAGTTCTTTAGGTAGGGCCTTAATAAGTTCTTTGCGGTGGCCTTGGGGCCTTAATAAGTTTTATATAATTTTACGACGTGTTAACCTTAATAAGTTCTTATAAAAAAGAGGTTCCCTACACCCTTGCTATATCCCTATGGTCTTAAAGCTAGTGTAAGCCTAAGGGTGTCCTGTTATACGACTAGGACGCGTTTATATTAACTAGCTAGGTAATAAGGCTAGTTTTGGGCCTGGCTATAAACTAGGTAGTTGTATATTGGGTAGTTTTCGTATCCTAGTTTCCCTTAATGGCCCCCCTAGATGGTAGAGTAGGAGCCTTAGGCGGGGGCAGTAGGACTCCTGGTGTTGTTGAGGGCGATGCTTTATACGATGCTTTATATGATGCTTTGTACGCGTCGCAGGCTCAATACCACAGAACCGCGACGACAGCGCGCTGCACGCGCTGCGACGGCTCCCTACCATCGCCTCTGCACTTGGCTATTAAAAGAAACGATTTCCTGATGATGTTTCCACCCGCGGCGACGTGGACGTGTGCAGTAGGGCTTCGCGGGCTACTATAATAATAGAAGATATTAATAAAGTACTAAAACCGAAATAATATATTAACCCTTAACCTCTTATATCTAAAGAGTACTATAATCTAATTAATAAGTTTAAAAAACGATTTGCAGACTAACTACCCCTATACTAAGATAAGTACGATTTTAAAATAGAACTTAAGCCTAATATAATACTAAAGTTTGGTTCGCTATACGGCATATTATAAGAAGAACTACTTATAATGCGATAATACCTTAATAATCATCTAGAAAAAGGATTTATTCGCCTTAGTTAATCTCTATTCGCCTTACCTATACTATTTATTAAAAAGCTAGGAAAAGGCTTAAGATTCTATATTAATTATTAAGCCCTAAACGTAATTATAATTTAAAACTAATATCCAATTCCTCTGCTTTAAGAAACGCTTAACTACTTAGTAAAAGTATAATATTTTATAAAGCTTAATATAGTCGCTACTTTTAATCGAATTCGCGTTTATAAAGGAGATAAAAAGTATATAGCTTTTTATATCTAATAGGGACGCTTTAAATACCTAGTAATGCCGTTTAGTATAAAGAACGGTCTAGGCATATTTTAGTAATATATTAATAATACACTATATAAATTTCTTAATATATTTATTACCGCGTATATTAACAATATCTTAATTTCCTTATCTTTGCTTTTTAAGTATTAGAAACATATCTAAATAGTTCTTAAACGCCTGCGAGATATAAGCTTATAATATAATATTAAGAAATATAAGTTTTACGCATCTAAAGTTATATACTTAGGCCTAATTATATCCTATAATGGAATTAAAATAGATCCTAAAAAAGTCGCTATAATTATAAACTAGGAAAGTCCTAGTAGCGTATAAGATATTTTAGGATTTCTAGGATTTATAATTTTTATTATTAATTTATTAACTACTTCTTAAAAATTATTTAACTATTAGTAAACTTAATAAGGAAGAATATAAGATTTAAATGGATTACTAAATATAAATAAGCTTTTAACAACCTAAAATATCATTTTATAACTGCTTTTAATTCTTACCTACTTTAATCTTAACCTTAAATATATTATTAAAATAGACTTGTCTAATTATATACTAGGAGGAGTATTATCGCAATATAATAAAAATAGTAAGCTATGTCTATATAAGAGGCCAGTTTAACTAAAACATATAATTATCTAATTAATAGTATAGAGTAAGAGTTATAAGTAAGTAAAAGATAGGTTAAGGTAGAATAAGCTTTACGTAATAAAGGATAAATACTTTTTAACCTTTTCTATTTAGAGACTAATTACTAGTTCTTTTTTAAAGGAGAACTAGCTCCCTATATAATCCTTTTAAGACGCTAGTAAAACCCTTTACCCCTTATCTATTTAACTATGTCCTTTAAAACGTAAATAGAATATAAATAAAACCTCCTATTATCTTATCTAATATATACCTTCTAAGGGATTCTATTATAATTGCCTCCCTTTTAAGGGTTTTAGTCCTTTAAGACCTTTATAAAGTTCCGGCTAAAACCACTAGGAAATATTCTTAGTAGAAAGGTACTCTATAATACGGCTTATAGCTAGTTCTTTACTAGTATAAAACCTTACTTTATCTTTAATTCCTTTACTCTTTTTCTACTATAGTTCTTTATAATGCCTTTATAATAGAACTATAATAATAATAATAATAATAATTAAATAGGATTTACCTTTCTTATTTTAAGAGTTTGTTATAAGTTAATCTAGAGGTTATCCTATATAACGCGTTTACTAGCTACTATCTCTATTTACCAAAATTAGGTTCTAATAATAACGTTTTTATTTTTTATTTTATTTTAATTTATAAGCTATCGCCTCTTACGCGTCTTTTTATTAATAATACTATTTATCTTATCCTTTAATAAACTGGTTTTACTATATTTTAGCCTTTAGCTTCTATATCTTTAGCTATTTTTTTTTTAAATAACTACTCTATTCTCTTCTTATAATACGCCTATAAGTAATAAAATCCCTATTTTATCTCTATTAATAATACTAACTTTCTATAGTAATCTCTTATAATAGCTTATAGTTATACTACGCATCTCTAAACCGGTGGTAGTATTATTTTAGTACCACCCTAAACTACCTCTATTACTCCTACGGTAATTTCTTTAAAATACTACTATTATTATATTTACGCGCTTACGCTAAACCCGTCCTATACCTATAAGATACCTTACTTTAGTAAAAATAAATCTAAGTATTCCTATTACCGTAGTAAGAGAAAGACCTATATTTTAGTATTTTCCATTCTATCTTATTTTAAATTTCACTAATTATATTAGATCCCTACTATTTATATATATAAGACTTATAAGCTTTAGCGCGCTATTTAGAATTTCTACCTATATCTAAACAGTAATAAATAGGGATAGAAAGTATCTACCCTTACTTATAGGCTCTTTAATTTAATAAGGGTTTCCACTGCTATAAAAATGTAATAATCTTAGATATATAGTGTCTAAGAGTGTATATACAAGTAGCTTAGCCTTATAAATAATAATATTTATACTCTTACACGGGCCTTTCTAGCTAGGTAAGTTTCTTTAGTAATATATTTAGGAACTATACTAATTCTCTTAGCTAATAGCTTTTAGATCCCTACTTAAATGCTAATTTAGAGTTTAGGGATAATACTAAGAATAGTAATAAAAGTCTAGATAAATGTTCTCTTTGCTAGTCTTCTACATATACTAGTCCTTCTAGTTCCCATTATTTTAAAAAGAATATTAGTAGAAGTGCTAATACTTTTAGGGATAGAAGTGCTAATAATACTATTAATAATAACGTTAAGATAGAAGAGGAGGCTCCTATTACTACTGCTAGTATTTAAGTTATTACCTAGTTCTTTCCTTTTTTATTTTATTTTATAAAATAGTTTTATATAGTGCTTTTTAGGTGCCTCTAGGATACCTAATTATTAGGAATTAACTTTATACTTTAGGGATACCTTTATTTTAAGCTTTAGTGACAATTTATATAAAGGTAGTGCACTACTATAATTACTATATATAATAAACAGGTAGTATTCTTATAGGTACTTTATAATTTCTTAAAATTTTTAATTCTTTATAAGCTGTCTTTTTAATCCTCTTTATACCATTAACTCTATTATATATCTTTAGTACTAGACTAGATACTCTCCTTTTATCCCTAAGGGGTCCTTCTAAATCTCTAAAACCTCTTCTTATATTACTACTGCTTGTTCTTAAATAGCGTCTTCTTTAAATAGTATCCCTAGTAGTTCTTCTATAGATCCTATAAGATTCCCCTTATAGGGTTTTAAAATCCCTATTATAATAATAAAACATTTCCATTCTTAATGCTTATATATAACCTTATAGTTTTAATTTATAGGGGTTTCCCTATTATTTTATCTATAGTATATTTAGAACTATTACTAAATCTTTACCTTTAGTCCTTAGGAAGGTTTTAATTACTATATTATATCCCAGGTAAAGATACTCCTTAAGTTCCTAACTATTATATATCTAAAAGTATTTTTCCTAATAAACTAAAAATGTCTTCTATATTCTATTCTAGTTCCCTATTAATTTCGCTATATAGTAGCGGTTTTATACTATCTCTTCTCCAGTATATCTTTAGTAAAAAAACATAAAATATAGGATGTATTAAATATAATTTTAGTAATTCTAATTTATAGGCTTAATTTCCTTTAGTTTTCCTAACTATCTTAAAGGGTTTAAGTTACTAGTAATCTAGCTTCTTTTTAATACGTTTTATTTAGATATTTTTTATAAATAATAAGACTTTATCTCCTATTTTAAATTCTTTTAATATATATTTTTTATTATAGTACCTTTTTTATATAACCTAGGTATCTAGTAAGTACTTTTAAGTACTTTTCTATAAATTCTTATTTGCTTAATTCTTTTGGACGCTGCTAGTGCCTCCCTTTTAGGAATAATGCCCTTAACGTTCTATAGGTTATTTACTTTTACCCCAAACAATGCTTTATAAAGGGTTATTTTTGTACTGCTATAGATGCTTATATTATATATATATTACGCTAAAGCTAACTATAATATCTAATTATCCTATTAATAATTAATATAGTAGCAGAAGTAGTGTTCTAATAACGCATTTATATGCTCTATAAGCCTATCTATTTATAGGTAAAAGGTAGTGCTTATTCTTTACCGTATTTTTAATAAGAGATAGAATAAAGATTGAAATGTACTATTAAATATAGTACCTCTATTAGATATAATTCCCATTTAGTATACTAAATAAGAGCTACTATTCTAAAAGTAGGTCTGCTAATTCTACTACTATAATCGTTATTATAATAGTAAAGTACCCTAAAAACTTTATATATCTATTAATAATTACTAGAATAGTATTAGCAACCTCTCCTATTCTTATTTTAGTAGAAAGTAAGCCTATTATAAAATCTATTATTAATTTTAATATAGGTCCCTATAGAATAGGAAGTACTAATAACTCGCTATATAGGTAATATCTAGATATCTATACCTTTTAGTATATATTATATCTTAATATATAATTCTTAACCTCTTCAGATATTCTATCCTAAAAGTATTTCCTTTAAACGGCTTTAAGGGTCCTATTAGCACTATAGTAACCCCTAAGAGGGTTATTATAAAAGACCTTTAGAATTTTATCTTAAACTACTTAGTCCTTTAGGGTATATATAGCACCCTTAAAGCGTAATAGACCCTTTTAGTCTTATTACTATAGCTTCTTAATAACTCTAGCTAAGTTAGTCTTTACTATATTTTTCTACCTCTCCCTAAAAATAAAGGTGTCCCTTTATTATACTTAAAGAAGAAGATCTAAAAAGGTTTTATATAAATTACTTACTTCTATTTCGCCTACCGCTATTATAAATATAAGGTATAGTATAAGATGTTTTAAAATATTAGTGCTAGTAGATTCTCCTACTATTATATATTATACCACGCTATAGATAAGTATCTTGCCTATTTCCTTTAGATCTAGATACTTATAGCTAATATACCGTTAAGTTAAAGGTGCCGTAATACCCCTAGTATATCCTATAGAATTCTCACTAATTCTAAGGTACGCTAACTTTATAATATCTACCTAGCCTATAACCTAGTCTATAACTATATCCTACGGCTCTATAATTATAGCGCTTTATAGCTATATTACTAGGACCTTTACCCTATTATAAAATTCTATAATTTTAGGGAAAGAGTCTTCTTTTTTTTTAAAGCAAATTTTATAATATAGGGATTATTTCCCCTATACTATCCTAGATCCTTTCTATTTTATAATCTAAATATCTTAATAACCTATTAGCGGGATTTATCTTTCCTAAGCGGTATATAATTTTAAAGTTATACTATAATAGTGCCTCTACCTATCTAGCTTATTAACTGCTTAATACCTTTATAATTATAAAGTATTTTAGGTTATTATAGTCTATAAGGACTTTAATAGGGTAATTACTTCCTATATAATAATGTCGCTAGTACTTTATTACTATAACTATTATAAGTAGCTCCTAGCTGTGCGTTATATAACGCTATTTTATAGGAGTTATTTTACTTAACTAAAACGCTATAGGATGCTATTTTCTATCTTTTAATTAAGATATAATTACCTTTAAGGCGAAGCCGGATATATCTGTTTTAAGGTATATATATAGCTCTTAACAGAAGTATATTAAAATAGGCACTAATATAAATAAACCCTTTAACTAGTCTATCGCCTATTTAGTAGCTTCCCTAAATATAAAGGATCCTAACTTCTTACTATTCTTAGATCCTTTTAGTAGATTAATAATTAGGAGTATTATTTATAAATAGTAAATAATAAATATTTAGTAGAAGTTCGCCATGCCTAAAAAAACCTACACTTCTCTAAATATTATAGGCTAGAGCTATTCCTTAATAGCGTCTACCCGACTTTCCTCTATTAATACTTTATTAACGCTAATAATAAAGCCTAGAAAATTAATACTAGTAGTATAAAATATATACTTTTTTAGGTTTATATAAAGCTTATATTTCTGTAGTCTTTTTAGTACTATTTATATGTAGTACGTATATACTTTATAGTTATTAAAGTAGACTATAATATTATTAAGGTAGATTATATATATCGTGTTTAATAGGCCTAATAATGCCTTATTAATATAGGCCTAAAATATTACTAGTGCGTTAGTAAGCCTAAATAGTATTACTAGATACTTAAAGTGGCCATACTATATTTAAAACGCTATTTTCTACTTATTACCGGCTTTAATCCGGATTTAATAGTATATATCTTTTAGATCTAATTTTATAAATATATTTATACCTAATAGCCTATTAATAAGCTCACCTATTAAAGGTAACGGGTAGTAATTCTTTATAGTAATCTTATTTAGCGCCTAATAGTTAATATAGAGGCGAAGGGTCTTATCTTTCTTAGGTATAAATATAATTAGTACTCCTACTAGGTTTATAGAGGGCTAAATCTATCTTCTCTAAAGATTGTCTACTATATATTAATATAATACCGCTAGCTTATTTTCTAATAGGTTATATAGTGGTCTAAAAAAAGGTTATTTATCCCCTATATCTATCTTATATTTAACGATATAGGGTTAAGTAAGCTTTATATAGCCTCTTTATTAAAAATATCCTCTAAGTTTATATATTTCTATAGAATCTCTAGTTCCTTAACTGCGTATAGCCGGATATCTAAAAATAAATACCCTGTATTCCTGTTCTTGGTATTAAGAGTAGTATATATAGTATGTACCCACCTTTCTTCTTATATATAGTTTAAGAAAGTTTTTTAATCTTTAACTATAATACGCGGTTAAAACTTCTAATATTAATACGAGGCTAAAGGCTAATTAATATCTAGATTAACTTAGTAAAGCTATAGGTATCCTAAAATAAGGTTATACTCCTTAATTTCTACAGTATAAAAGCGTATCTCCTATATATCCCATAGACCATCGCGGTCTTAACTAGCTATAGAAAAAGCTTATTCCCCGTAGTATAAAATCTAGTAGCCTTTAATGCTTTAAATAGTGCGCACCTATAAGCCGCTAAGGTCCAAATCCAATTCTTTTACTAGTAATTAAGAAATAAACCCTATAGTCGCGCCGCTGTCTATAAGGCAGTCTCGCGTTACCTATTTATTATTAAACATACAGTAGCTTACTCCCTTCTTCTCTTACTAGCCTAGCGTAAGGGAGTAAAGATTTACTAGGCTTTTTCTTTTCCTAATTAATCTAACTCTTATCTTTTCTGCTAGTAGAAGTACTTTATATGGCCTTTTTTGCCACAGTTATAACAAACGCATAACTCTTGGTTTTACTTATTTAGATTAGGTTTTTGCCTATTATTATTCTAAGGCTAGCTAGCGTTACTCTAGGGCTTTAAAGCCTACTCGCGTTATTCTTCTATAGAGTGGTTAAGTTAGAATCTACCCCTATTATTAAAGCTAGGTCTAGTTTTACGCTCTTTATTATTAGCGTCTTATTCCTTTTACTTACCTAGATAGTCTTTTCTAGTATTTTTAATCTAAGTAGCTTTAGAGATAAGCTTTTCTTAAAAGATAGGAATTTCGCCCTTCTCCTATATGGCCTATTAAATCTTAAATCGCAACTTAGTAAGTAGCTAATAATGTTATATAATGTTATTCTATAAGTTTAAGTAGGGTATATTATCTTCTAGCTCTTCTAAATAGTTTATAAACTAGACTACACTTTAGCCTTTTTACTATTTGGCGTTATAGTATTACTAGTTATAATCTATCCCTTAATTAGTAGGGTCTTAGACCTAACTAACTAACTAGGACTTAAGTTCGCTAAATTTAAGGGGTGTAGTAAGTTTCTTTTTATAGCGTATTTATAAACTCTTAACAGTGCCGCATAGGAAGGTAGAAGCAATTAGTGTCTAATTATACTTATTAGAGTCATATTTCGGGTTTAGCCGAAACCTAGTTTTATATTAATGGATAAAACAATTATAGTTCTAGAGACTATTACTATTATACTTATTAGGTTCCTTTATACGGAATTTAGGTTTTTCTAATATTATAGCGTAGTATAGCATTACCCCTTTAAGTCTGCTTTGTGTCTAGGGTATTTATACTTCTCCTAATTATCCTTATAATTGTTCTTAGTAGTCTTAATATACTTATCTTAATTATATCTCTAACTCCTTTATTTTTATAGGGTCTTATATAGCGACCGCTCTAATAACTTCCTAGTAGTAATTGTTTTTAAAGGTCTTATAAAGTTAGACGGACTAGCCGTGGCTTCCTAGTCTAATTCTTCATAAGTAGAGGGAATGCGCTCCTTTGGGGAGACTTTATTAGCCTTTTACAGTAAGGGCGTTATTTTGGGGGGTAAGGAGGTATAGCCCGTTATCGTTAATTAATAGCCATACATTCCCTCCGTAATGGATTATAAGTAATTAGAATTATAAGAGGCTATTTAACCAGAATATATAATTATCTAATTAATAGTATAAAATAAGAGTTATAAGTAAGTAGAAGATAAGTTAAGGTAAAATAAGCTTTACGTAATAAAGGACAGATGCTTTTTAACCTCTTTTATTTAGAGACTAATTACTAGTTCTTCTCTAGAGGAGAACTAGCTCCCTATATAATCCTTTTAAGACGCTAGTAAAACCCTTTACCCCTTATCTGTCTAACCGTGTCTTTTAAGATTTAAATAAAATATAGATAAAACCTCCTACTGTCTTATCTAATATATACCTTCTAGGGGATTCTATTACACTTCCTTAGTAAAAGAATTCTATAAGGACTATCCTTTACGGCCCACTTTAGCTAAATAGACACAATATAAAGGTAAATAATTGCCACCTAATATAAATATATAAAAAATTATAATAAGAACTTAAAATATATTATAATCTTTATAATACGGCTATATAATATATAAGATATTAAGGAGCTTTAACTAGCGGTTAAAGTTATTAAATTAGTTAGATTTACCTTACTAAGACCTACTATAAAGATACTAGTTCTGCTTACCGTCTTAATTAAGCTAATAGTAATTTTCTATCCTAGGAATAGGAAATCCTAATTAGTCTATTTAACAATTAGAACTAGTAAAACTCTATACTACTACCTAACGCAAAAAAATACAATATATAATTAAATTATTTTAGACCTTCGGCTAAAGGGGGGATACTATAATAGGACTAGCTTAGTTGTGGTAGGAATGTCTTAGTAAAAATACTTAATAGATAAATTCCAACGCTTTAACTAAATTCTACTAAAGTCTATTAAAGACTGTATGTATATATACGCACATATTAACTACTAAGATCCCTAACTATTTAATTATATAATTCTTTTATTATTCCTTTCTCTTCTTTATATAACGTTTTATTCTTAGCGAGAGCTATATACCCTTAGATTTAGATAAAATTTATATTATTCCTTTAAATCTTCCCTAACGTCTCTTTACGCCCTTATATATTTCTGGTTTAGTATTCTTATCTTTAGCATATATAGTAGGAGTATTTTATAATTTCCAGTCTAATAGATTTAAATTCTTTATACGCTCTATATAATATATGGCGATAAAACTCTAATTACTGCCTACGTAAGCTATATTCTTACTTAGCCTAGTTACGTTATACTACGTTTCTATATTTTAAAACTAAAGTAATTATACAACTGTGTCTAGGTTCTAGAAAATAATTAGATAAGTAATTAAATAGTGCCGTCTTCTTCTTATAATATAATTCCATCTAATTTTTAGATCTCACCGTTTATTAGCTAAAAGCTTAGGATTCCGTAGTTATTGCTTTTGTTATAGTGTATTATTAAGCCCTCGCTAAGTTGCACGTAAAAGGCTTAGCAAGGGCTATTACATATAGGCCGAATTCTCGCTTAACTTCCCTCTATTCTCTTTACTTTAATTATATATTCTAAAGTCTTAACGCATACCTTATTTAATTAAGGACAATTTTAAGTCTAGACCTTTATCTCTTATATAAGCGCCTAAATTATAAAGTAAGGAGAATTAGAATCCCTTTCTATTTGTTTCTAATATATTAATATATAAGTTCGGTAGATAGATAATTTATATAAGTACCGTTATTAGCGGCGTTATTAGCAATAAAAATAGCCAAGCCTCTCTTTACTAACGTCAAAATAGGTGAAAACGTTACTAATTACTTCTATATAGTTAATTCCTATATAATTGCCAAGTAGCTCTAATAAAGCGATTAAGTAGTTAACAACACTGCCTTTATAATTAAGGTAGTAAATATATACGCCTGTAAGAGAATATTTACTACTATATATAGTTTAGCCGTTAAATAAGAAATAAATCTTTAAGCGGGCGTATGTAAGCTTATTAATTACGGCTAACTAATAGGCCTTATAGTCCTATATTATATAAAGCCGAACTAATTAGTAGCTTTTCCAAATCTACTTCCCAGCGTTAGAATTGGCGGCAGCTATTATAATATAAAAGGAAGGTGTTTTAACCTCTTATAGAGTATAATTATTATTAGTAATCCACTTAATTAGGGCTTACTAAAAGGTTGTTTTATTAAAGCCGCCAATAAGATTATTTATAAGGCCTTAAGAAATCTTATATTTTTTGTTAAGTACTTTAAGAACTATTATTTTCCGCTTCTTATTAAATTTAATTACGCTATATTTATTATAGCTATAGCCTTTTCTTTTTCTATAAGGTATTAGGACGTAAAAGAAGTAGTAAAAGTAATATTAAATTAGCCACTAGGTAGAGCATGCTAATAGTAATACTTATATTCCTAGTATAGTCGCTTACTAGTATAATATTAAAGCTAATATCTATATTTATAAATAAAGCTTGCGTTCCTTTTTAAGGCTTTAAATAGCTTCTAATATCGGCCGAGTCGTTATTAGTTAATTCTATTATAATTTATCTTAAAATTATTATTATTTATGGGCGAGGGGGATATATCTAGAGCGACAGCTTTAAAAAGAGTAATTATAAGCGTTGGAGTAGCTATTGCGTTTAGGTTAGCTTTAGTAAGATTATAAGGCATAGCTGGGAGAGCTAGTAGATAGCTACTAGTTTAGTAGTATTAGGGGGGAGGAGTGCAGTAGAAAGATCTCTTTAATTATAGATCGCGACTAAAGCGTAAGAAAGATCGGCGCGGAAAAATAATTAAATAAGCATATTTATATGCGAAATCATCAAACTTAACACTAAAAGCGTATTACTAGAGTTAAATCTCAACCAAAACTTATATATTTCCTATTAGGCGGGAGAGTAAGTAAGTAAGCTAAGCCTTATTTAGCTTGCTTGTTACCAACTCTATAAATATACAAAAAGAGAATACTTTCTTCCTCTTTCTATATTCCGTCTTACTTCTGTTTTTAGTTCCGCTACTAAACTAACCACATCGTTAACCATTTTAAGTTATAGTTTAGCTCTCCAACTTATAAAGAATATTATTTCCTACTCCGCTGGCATTTCTATTTACCTTTAGTTAAATTAAAGATAAGCGCGATCTTATTAAGGGTACTCTGCTTAATACTATTATTAGTAAATATCTTCTTTTATTATTATTAGTATAGATATAGCCTAGTAGCACTAAAACTTAAATATACTCTTTTAGTCTCTTAAAGGTTAGACTTTCTAGCCTTTACTAACTTCCGCTCTACTCTCTTTACCTATTTTAACTTTTTAAGCAAGCGCTTCTAAAGGTTAATTAATAGAGTATAGTTTATGTAACGTTTCCCGCCCTAACGTCGCTATTCGGCCAAAAAGATACGGAGTGCTTACGATATTGTTCGCAAGCGCGGCGGGATCTAATATATATACTCTTACAATTGCCCTCCCCTCTACGCGTTCGCCCTTAAACGCTAAGCCGCAGGGGGTCCGTATACTAAGAGTCGCATATATTAGGAGTCCCCAGTAATAAAGGCTGCTTAAAGCTTAAGCCGTATTAGACCCCTTAGCCGACGCCTCTTCGCCTAACCCCTGTAGACGTATTTAACTGTACTAAAGCGAAGTATATAACCGTTGGGAGTCGAACCTATAACCTACCTAGTAACGGACCCATACACCTGGCCCCAGTAATATCGCAAGCACAATTGTAACGTTTCCCGCCTTAACGTCGCCATTCGGCCAAAAAGACACGGAGTGCTTGCGATATTGTTTGTAAGCGCGGCGGGATCTAATATATATACTCTTACAGTTTATCTCTAAGAAGGCATTAAGACCTTTAGTTATTATTAATAGGATTTTAGGATTTTAGGGAATAAACTGCTTTTATTTTCCCTTAATTTTATTATAATTATAATGCCTTAAATAGTGCTTAATATAAAGCGGATAACCTTTACTAATAGTCTACCTTAGCTTCTTATTAATGCGCATTATCTTACCGTTAATAGTCTTAGTATTGTCTTTATAGTAAATATATACGGTCTTAATAGGCTATATAAACAGAGCGTCTAGCATAGTTTCCGGCTACTAAATTATGGTAAAATTATCCCTTAATATTCTTAATAAGAGTTTTAGAGCCTTTAAGCGGAGTTAGCCGCGTTTAGCACTAGTTTATAACTTAGAGCTACTCGGAATATAATATTATATCCTTCTATAGGTTTCGCCTTTTAATTTAGTATAATTTTAGTATCTAATTAAACAAGAAATTATATAGTTAGGCCGATTAACTATAAACATCGGATTTAAGTCTTTTTAGCTTTAGATACCATAAGTATAGCATTTTAACGTTATTGTTTATCCGTTAAAGCAAGAGTAACATAAGTTATTATAATTAGATAGCTTTTTCCGCTATTAGAAGAATTCTTACTACCTCCTTATAATTTAGAGCAGCATATACTATAATAATAGTTTTTCCTTAAACATTTATGCGTTAAATATAGGCTCCTTATTAATAGGTAGTAGCAGCTTCTTAGGATCTTAAAAGACTGTAATAATTTTATCTAAACCTAAAACCGTAACGTTAGGGAACAGAATATACTTTTAGCTTTTAAACTAGCTAAATACCTTAACTGGAAAATTAGAAGGATTTTTCTAATCTAGTGTTCTATTTAGAATGGCGACAATAGTCTAAATAGTAATTGGTAGTATCTTTTAAAGCGCCTTATTACTATACGGAAACTCTTTAAAGTACTACTCCTATCTTTTCTTATCCTAATAAAGTTAAATTTAATTATTAGGAAGTCTATTTATAAGCTATTTTAACCCTATA